>OLNN01000205.1_pt1 | contig 69856 bp, 64 predicted proteins | sample 1672141 | NCBI WGS metagenome assembly OLNN01 (sample SAMEA3136652, study PRJEB25190) | human gut metagenome | biome: human gut; feature: human-associated habitat; material: faeces | place: Austria | collected 2013
GCCTCCTTCAGACGCTGCAGGGCCATGGGGTCCTGACGCAGATCGACGCCGTTCTCCTGCTGGAACTTGTCAGCCATCCAGTCGATGACGCGCTGGTCCCAGTCGTCACCGCCCAGGTGGTTGTCACCGTTGGTGGCGAGGACCTCGAACACGCCGTCGGCGAGGTCGAGCAGAGAGACGTCGAACGTGCCGCCGCCCAGGTCGAAGACGAGGACCTTCTGCTCGGTGCCCTTCTTGTCCAGGCCGTAGGCAAGGGCAGCGGCCGTGGGCTCGTTCACGATGCGCTTGACGTTGAGGCCCGCGATCTTGCCGGCGTCCTTGGTGGCCTGACGCTGGGCGTCATTGAAGTAGGCCGGGACGGTGATGACGGCGTCCGTGACCGTCTCGCCAAGGTACTTCTCGGCGTCGGCCTTCATCTTGGAGAGGATCATGGCGCTGACCTGCTCGGGCGTGAAGTCCTCGCCCTCGATCTCCACGACGGCGCGGCCGCCCTGGCCATCCTTGACGGAGTACGGGACGGTCTTGAGCTCGGAGGCGCACTCGGAGTACTTGCGGCCCATGAAGCGCTTGATGGAGAACACGGTGTTCTTGGGGTTGGTCACGGCCTGGTTCTTGGCGGCCTTGCCCACGATGCGGTCACCCTCGGAGCGGAAGCCCACGACGGACGGGGTGGTGCGGTCGCCCTCGGCGTTCACGATGATCGTGGGCTGACCACCCTCGAGCACCGCCATCGCGGAGTTGGTGGTACCAAGGTCGATACCCAGAATCTTGCCCATGGTGCGGTCCTTTCCTTCTGCGTGCGGCCGCCCTGGGGCGCCGCCCGCGCTTTTAATCTCTTTGTACGTTTGGGGTTATGCCCCCTGCGCATTCATTCTATACATTATCTAAGTCTCTTCACATAAGGTTTTTTGAGGTGTTTGGCATAGGGTCTTGGCGTCACGTCGCTGGCCTGCCCTTTCAAGGATGCAGGGCACGTCCGGCCGAGCGCACCTGAAGCTTCGGACAAAAATACCCCTCATTAGTGGGATTTTCTCAGCGATGTGCCCGATTTGGGGCACTCCAGACCAATTCCCAATCGTGCCTTGCAAACGGGCGCGCGACTGGTATTCTCACCTAAAGGAGCTGGTAGAAAGGTTACCAAGGCTTACTTTTAAGCCCGACGACCCTTGCTCCCGGCAGTAAAAATCACGATGAAGGGAATCATCATGGCCCATCCCGTTATCAACGCTGACGAGTGCGTCGCCTGCGGCGTCTGCGTCGACACCTGCCCCTGCGACGTTCTCGAGCTCGAGGACGTTGCCACCGTCAAGGACGAGGACTCCTGCGTGGCCTGCGGCTCCTGCCAGGAGGCCTGCCCCGCCGGTGCCATCACCGAGATCGCCGAGGACTAGCTTCTCGCCAAACGGGACACGCCGCGGAGAGGCAGCGTGAGCCCCGTGCGCCACGGGGAGCCCTCGGGCTTGGGCGCACGACGACAGAGGGACGGACAAGCCAAGCGCCTGTCCGTCCCTCTTCTTATATCTACTAAGCTATCGCCCCTGTAGCGGCCGCGAGGGCCAGACGGGCCGCACGCGCCTACAGCGTGCGCAGCGCGTCGACGAGCGACACCTTGCCGCTCGCGACCTCGCTCGCCTGCTTGATGACCCTGGCGGGAACGCCGGCCACGACGGCGCCGGCGGGCACGTCCTCGATGACGACGGCGCCGGCTGCCACGACGGCACCCCTGCCCACGCGAACGCCCTCGAGCACCACGGCGTTGGCGCCGATGAGCACGTCGTCCTCGATGACGACGGGCGTGGCGCTCGCAGGCTCCACCACGCCGGCAAGGACGGTGCCGGCGCCGATGTGGCAGTTTTTGCCCACCGTGGCGCGGCCACCGAGGATGGCGCCCATGTCGATCATCGTGCCGTCGCCGATGATCGAGCCGATGTTGATGACGGCGCCCATCATGATGACGGCGTTGTCGCCGATCTCGACCTTGTCGCGGATGATGGCGCCCGGCTCGATGCGGGCGTGGACGCCCCTCTTGTCGAGCATGGGCACGCCCGTGTTGCGGCCGTCGTTCTCTACCACCAGATCGTCAATGGCGCCGGCGGCCTGCTCGAGCACGGGGCCGAGAAGTGCCCAGTCGCCAAAGACAACCTTGTTCTGCTCGGTGCCAAAGACGTGCTCGGCGCAGGAGAGGTCGACGCTCGCACCCTCCTTGAGGCGAATGTAAGCCTTGACCGGCGTCTTCTTGGGTGCCGTGGCGATGTAGTTGATGATTTCCTGAGCGTCCATGCGCTGCATCCCTTCAGGCCGCGAACGGCGGCCGATAGCGTTTTCTCGATTTCTCAGCCAGCCGAATGGCTAGTTGAACATGACCTCGTCGAAGCCATAGAAGCCCGGCTCGCGGCCGGCCATCTTGCGGGCGGCGGCAAGCGCGCCGTTCACGAAGATCTGGCGGCTCGTGGCGCGGTGCGTGAGCGAGACCTCCTCGTCGGCGCCGAAGAAGCTCACCGTGTGCACGCCGGCGACCGTGCCGCCGCGCAGCGAGTGCATGCCCACCTCGCGGGGGTCACGCTTGCCAACCATGCCCTCGCGGCCATAGACCGGGTGGTACTCGCCGCGACCCTCCTCGGCCTCGGTGGCAACCACGGCGTCAAGCAAAAGCTTTGCCGTGCCGCTGGGCGCATCGACCTTCTGGTTGTGGTGCGTCTCGACGATCTCGACGTCAAAGCCGGCAAGCTCGCGGGCGGCAAGCGTCGTGGCGTGGCGCAGCGCAGCGATACCCAGCGAGTAGTTGCCCGAGTGCAGCACGGCACTCGTCTTGGCAAGGGAGCGCAGCTCCGCCATCTGCTCGTCGGTGTAGCCCGTGGTGCCCGAGACGAGCGCGGCACCCGTGCGGCGCACGTAGCTGGCCACGGCCGGCAGCGTCACGACGTTCGAGAAGTCGATGAGGACGTCGGCGGCAGGGGCGGCGTCGGCGGCGGAGAGGTCAAAGCCGATCTGGGCCACGACCTCGAACGCGGCCGAGCCCTCCTCGGTGCGCGCGGCCTCGGCTGTGGAGCGGATGAGCGAGCCCATGCGACCCTCGCCCATGATGGCAACGCGAATGGGGGCGGCGTTCTCGCTAGTCAATGAGACCAGCTCCCTTCATGGCATCGAGCAGGGCAGCCTTGGGGCCCTCGCTCATGGGGACGAGCGGCAGGCGGTAGTTGGCGTCGATGAGCCCCATCTGGGCGAGCGCCTCCTTGACGGGAATGGGGTTGACCTCGCCGAACAGGGCGGAGATGAGCGGCTGGCCCTCCACCTGGATGCGCGTGGCGCGCTCGGTGTCACCGTCGAGGTAGGCGCGGCACATCTCGTGGACGAGGGCCGGCTGCACGTCTGCCCACACGCTGATGGTGCCCGAGCCGCCGAGCGCCATGAGCGGCACCGTGAGCGCGTCCTCGCCGGAGTAGAGGCGGAAGTCATCGGACAGGCAGTGGGCGATGCTCGCGGCGTAGGCCATGTTGCCGCTCGCCTCCTTGATGCCCATCACGTTGGGGTGGGCGGCCAGGCGCTCGACGTTGCGCACGGAGATGGAGCAGCCGGTGCGCCCGGGGATGTTGTAGAGGATGCAGGGGATGTCGGTGGCGTCCGCCGTGTGCTTGAGGTGCTGGTAGATGCCCTCCTCGTTGGACTTGTTGTAGTACGGCGAGATGATGAGGACGGCGTCGGCCCCCAGTCTCTGGTACGTGAGGCTCTTGGCCGTCTGCACCGCGGTGCAGTTGGAGCCCGACCCCGCGATGACGGGCACGCGGCCAGCCACGTGGTCTACGACGAACTTGACGACGGAGTTGTCCTCCTCGTCGGTCATCGTGGCGCTCTCGCCCGTGGTGCCCAGCGTGAGGATCGCGTCCGTGCCGTTCTCGACGTGGAACTCGAGCAGGCGCTCGAGCTGGTCGAAGTTGACGGAGCCGTCCTCGCTGAACGACGTGACGAGGGCCACGATCGATCCCTCGAGCTTGCGAACGTCCATGTTGTCTCCTTTGCGGGGCGGCGAGCCGCCCCATTCGCGTGGCCGGGAGCGGCCGCGCCTACTTGATTCCCGTGAGTCCCTCGCACGCCGCGGCGAGGCGCTCGTGCGCCTCGGGCAGCACGTCGAGCGTGGCAAAGTAGTCCGCCGGCGTCTCGGCGCGGCGGATGAGCTCGGCGTTCCCGTCCTCGTGCAGCAGCACCTCGGCCGCGCGGAGCCTGCCGTTGTAGTTGTAGCCCATGGAGTAGCCATGGGCGCCCGAGTCATGGATGACGAGCAGGTCGCCCATGTCCACGTGCGGCAGGTGACGGTCGACGGCGAACTTGTCGTTGTTCTCGCACAGGTTGCCCGTCACGTCATAGGTCTCGCTCGCCTCGGCGCGCGTCTTGTCCTCGCCGCCGGGCTGGCCCACGACGCTCACGTGGTGGTAGGCGCCGTACATCGCGGGGCGGATAAGGTCGACGGCGCTCGCGTCGACGCCGATGTAGTCCTTGTAGATGCGCTTCTCATGGACGGCGCGCGTCACGACGCAGCCATAGGGCGCCAGCACGAAGCGGCCCATCTCGGTAAAGATCGCGACGTCGCCCATGCCGGCGGGAACGAGGATCTCCTCGTAGGCGGCGCGCACGCCCTCGCCGATCGCGCGGATGTCGTTCGCGGTCTGGCCGGGCAGGTAGGGCACGCCCACGCCGCCGGAGAGGTTGACGAACGTCACGTGCGCACCCGTCTTCTCCTCGAGCTCGACGGCGAGCTTGAACAGGATGCGGGCGAGCTTGGGGTAGTAGTCGTTCGTGACCGTGTTGCTCGCGAGGAACGCGTGGATGCCGAAGTTCTTGGCGCCCTTGGCCTTGAGCTGGGAGAACGCCTCGAAGAGCTGCTCCGTCGTCATGCCGTACTTGGAGTCGCCGGGGTTGTCCATGATGCCGTTGGCAAGCTGGAACAGGCCGCCGGGGTTGAAGCGGCAGCTCACGGTCTCGGGGATGGGGCCGGCGACCCTCTCGAAGAACTCGATGTGGCTGATGTCGTCGAAGTTGACGATGGCGCCTAGCTCGCGCGCCTTCGCGAAGTCCGCCGCCGGCGTGTCGTTACTCGAGAACATGATCTGCTGCCCCGTGATGCCCACGGCCTCGGCGATCATGAGCTCCGTGTAGCTCGAGCAATCGCAGCCGCAGCCGTACTCGCGCAGGATGGAGATCAGCGCGGGGTTGGGGTTGGCCTTCACGGCGAAGTACTCGCGAAAGCCGGGGTTCCACGAGAAGGCCTCGCGAATGGCCTCCATGTTGCGGCGAATGCCCGCCTCGTCATACAGATGGAAGGGCGTGGGGTACTTCTCCGCCAGGGACTCAAGCGTAGCCTTGCTGGCGAAGGGGACCTTGAGGTCGTAGCCGTGGTTGGGAACGTGCTCGAGGTCCGCTGCCGTGCGGACTTCACAGCTGGTGATGGCCTGCGCCTGGGACGGCTGGCCATGGTCTTGCGGCGCGCTCATGCGTCTCCAATCGATAGCGCTCCTGCAGGGATTTGGGGCCGCGCGAACGGCCACTGCAGACAGTCTCGCGGGTGTCTCCCGCAAGCCCACCCGAGCGTCATGCCTGACGGCCGGGTTCGGCGGGGTTGCCTCTGCGCGCACTCGACGCCTGCCGGCTCGCGCACGCCTCCTCTTCCCCGCGCCTCTATCAGTGGAGCTACCGTAGCACAAAGCACGGGATGGGCGGCGGGGCGCGAGGGCACGTAACGTTCTCGCCACGAATGCGGCCGCGCGATGAGAGCGAGCGACCGGCGGCAGGCATCGAACGCGCAGGCCCGGGTAGAATCCAGGGCATCACAGGCCCCGCACGAGAGGACCCGCATGAGTATGACGAGAAGGCAGTTCGTGGCCGCCGCGGCGGGCGTCGTGGCGGCGCTCGCGGCAGCCGGGTGCGCGGGCAGCCAGAAGACCGGCGGCGCGCCTCTATGGTCCGCGACCCAGGACGACTCGCTGCCCGTCCTCACCTTCGAGGCATCGCCGGAAAACGACGTGGCCCTACCCGGCGATGGCTGGGCCATGCGAGACGGCTTCATTCAGCTCCAGCTTGCCGGCGCGTCCATCCCCGGCCAGAAGATCGAGCGCGTGACCGAGGAGGGCGGCACGCTCACCGTCGCACTCGAGGAGACCGACGGCCCCACCACAATGGACCTCGCACTCACCGAGTGGCGCCTGGAGGTTCGCGAGGGGAGCGTAGACGCCATCGAGCGCGTGATGGTCGACCATGGCGGCGGTGACGTCCGCGAACTCGAGCGCTGCGAGTGAGACGCGGCAGCCCCCTCTTTTCACCGGGCGGGCGCGGCGTATAGTCTTGGCAGGAAACGACAACCCCAAGACGGGAGCCACATGGAAGACTTCGAGCTTCTCACCAAGTTCCGGCGAGACCTGCATCGCATCCCGGAGCTCTCCTTTGACCTGCCAGAGACGATCCGCTACGTTCGCGGGGTTCTCGACGGCCTGTCCTGCGAGGTCACGACGCCCTGCGAGAGCTGCGTCTGCGCGTTCTTCGACGTGGGCGCGGCATGCGGGCGCGAGTCAGGCGGACCCGCTACGGCCGTCCGCGCGGACATGGACGCCCTGCCCATCACCGAGAACAGCGGCGTCGAGTTCTGCTCGGCCAAGCCCGGCCACATGCACGCCTGTGGCCACGACGGCCACATGGCCATGGCCCTCGCCGCGGCCTGCTGGGTGGACGAGGTACTGCGAGGCGTCCGCGAGGGAGCCGCCTGCCCGCTGCCGCGCAACGTCCTGTTCGTGTTCCAGCCCGCGGAGGAGACCACCGGCGGCGCCCGCATCGTCTGTGAGAGCGGCGTGTTCGAGCGCTACCACGCAGACCGCATCTTCGGCTTCCACGTCTGGCCGGACCTTCCCGCCGGCGTCGTCGCGACGCGCCCGGGCGCCCTTCTCGCCCGCGCGAGCGAGACCCACGTGACCATCCACGGCACCTCGAGCCACATCGCCAAGAGCGCGGACGGCAACGACGCCCTGCTCGCCGGCGCGCACTTCCTCACCGGCGTCGAGGCCCTCATGGCAGAGCTCTCCGCCGAGGAGCCGTGCCTGCTCAAGTTCGGCCTCATGCAGAGCGGTACGGTCTGCAACGCCATCAGTGCGGAGACGAAGGTCGCCGGCAGCCTGCGCGTCTTCTCGGACGAGATGTTCGACCGCGCCCGAGCCGGCGTCGAGGAGCGCCTCGCGGACGCCTGTGCCGCCTACGGCTGCACCTATGACCTCGACTTCGCGGATGGCTACCCGCCCGTCACGAACGACGCGGCCCTCTATGACCTCGCGAAGTCCGCCCTCGGAGACACGCTCGAGCTCGTGCCCGAGCCCCTCCTCATCGCCGAGGACTTCGCCTTCTACCAGCGCCACCTCCCGGGTTTGTTCATGCTGCTCGGCACTGGCACCGGCATCCCGCTTCACTCGGACGAATTCCGCATGGACGAGGACGTGCTCGTCCGCGGACTCGAGACCTATCGCGCCCTTCTGCGGTGCGAGTAAGGAGAACCTCATGAAGTTCCTCATCGCAAGCGATATCCACGGCTCCGCCGCCTGGTGCCGACACCTCATGGACGCCCTCGACGCCGAGCAGCCCGACCGCTTGCTCCTCCTCGGCGACATCCTCTACCACGGCCCGCGCAACGACCTCCCCGAGGGCTACGCGCCCAAGGAGGTCATCGCCATGCTCAACCCGCTCGCGTCGAGCATCATCGCCGTGCGCGGCAACTGCGAGGCGGAGGTCGACCAGATGGTCCTCGACTTCCCCTGCATGGCGGACTACACCACCATCTTCGACCCCGCGGCTGCACTCGCCGCGGATGGTTCCGCACGCGAGAAGACCGGCTGCGAGCTCTTCCTCACGCACGGCCACGTCTACGGAGCGGGCTTCCACAACAGCGTCGACAAGCTGCCGGAGCTCGCGGACGGCTCCATCCTGCTCTACGGCCACACGCACAAGAAGGTGAGCGAGCCCGCCGGTGAGCACGCGGGCATCTGGGCGTTCAACCCCGGCAGCATCTCCATCCCCAAGGACGGCACGCACAGCTATGGCGTCTACGAGAACGGCGCCCTGCGCCACGTCGTCATGGAGGCATAGACATGTTTTGAGTACTACGACAAGTACTACGTAACTGACGGATATCTCTACTACTTCAGATTCAAATACCCGGTGTCCGCGACACAGTCAGGCTCCGACCTCATCGAGGCCTACATCCAGTACTTCAAGCCCGGAACCGAGTAGCACCGCGCGCATCCTGGCATATTTGCCGCGGGGCGGCGGGCCACCACCGCTGCCCCGCAAACTTATCGTGCCGGGCGCACCTTATCGAGCCCTCGAGAGGCCCAGATAAGGTGCGCTTGGCACGATGAATCAACAGTCTTACGTTTTAGGGTGCGTTTGGTACGAAAAACAGCCGGACTGAAATCACTGGGGGCCTACGACTTGGCAGATTTCCTCAGCATGCTCTTCCAATTCGAGGACGCGTTATACAAGCGCAGGAAAACAACCCTACGGGCGCGCGCGTCTATGCGAAACACCGCAATCCTCTTCTTAACCGGCACCCAACGATAATCCGAGCCCTCGACTTACGGCATGAAGGCGGGAAAGGAAGCCGCCGCATCTTCTGCCTGCTCGAAGGAATCGAGAAAGCTCGCAGCACTCCCCGGCCCCACTTCATGCGCTCGCCACGCCAGCTCCGTATCCAAGTCTTCCTCGAAAAGGTTGGTAAGCACGGCCTCGTAGCCATCAGCAGCCATACCTCGACCTCATCTCTGATACGACCTCGTTGGCGGAGCGGGTTTTGCCGGCCTCTACCTGTCTCTCCGCGTCCGCAATCCCCCGCCAGTATTCCTTTGCCGAAGTCACCTCCGGCAAAGGCGAGGGCGTGGAGGCGATGTAGGCGTGTTCGCCATCCCAGAACCAGTACACGCGAGAGTCATCCGCAATGCCAAGCGCGGTACGGATCTCCTTTGGAACGGTGGTCTGCCCGGCCTTCGTCATCTTCGTGCTCATCATCGTCACCATGACAGCCTCCAATACAATGAAATTAATAATTTCATTGTAGCAACCGCCCCATCGACATGCGAAGCCATCTTGCGATGCGTCGACACTCGCTAGCTACGCCAGGCGCACCTTATCGAGCCCTCGAGAGGCCCAGATAAGGTGCGCCCGGCACGATAAAGGCAACGGCCTTACGTTTTAGGTGCGCTTGGCACGATAAGCGACGGCGGCGGGCAGCGGCGGACACCAGAGTCCCTCGCACGCCGCCCTAGAACTTGCTTGGCACGCCGCCCTTTGCGAGGAGCTGCTCGGTGTGCTCACGCAGCTCCGCCACGACCTCGGGCACGCGCTCGAGCTCGTAGGGCGTTGTCTGGTAGACGTAGTTGAGCCAGTTGCGGTACAGCAGGTTGGCATGGCTGCGCCACGTGAAGAGCGGCTGCTTCTCGGGATCGTCGTCGGGGAAGTAGTTCAGCGGCAGCTGGATGGGCAGGCCCGCGTGGAAGTCGCGCCAGTACTCGTCCGCCAGCGTGTCTCGGCCGTACTCGAAGTGGCCAAGGGCATAGATCTCATGGAAGTCGCGCGTGGCGATGAGCGCCGGGCCACTCGCCTCGCCGCGGGAGAGCACCTGCAGCGCGGGGTCGGCGTCGATCTCCTTCTCGTCTGGCGCGGCGTGACGGCTGTGCGGCATGTTGTGCACCTCGTCAAAGCCGTTCGTGAGGAAGTTGTACTCATCGCACAGACGCTGGGGAAACACGCCAAAGAGCTTGGAGCCCAGCAGGCGCTTGTGGATGCCATGCAGGTGATACAGGCCGGCAAAGGCGCCCCAGCACAGAAACATCGTGGACAGCACGTGCTCCTGCGCCCAGTCCATGATCTGGCACAGCTCGTCCCAGTAGTCGACCTCCTCGAACGGCATCTGCTCCACGGGCGCACCCGTGATGATGAGGCCGTCGTAGTTGTTGTGCTTGAGGTCATCGAACGTGTCGTAGAACTTCACGAGGTGGTCGGCGGCATGGGTGGCCTCGTGGGACGAGACGCGCATGAAGTCGACGCTCACCTGGATGGGCGACTTCGAGATGAGGCGCAGGATCTGCGTCTCCGTCTCGATCTTGGTGGGCATGAGGTTGAGCAGCGCCACGTGAAGCGGGCGAATCTGCTGCTTGCGAGCCACGTCCTCCTCGAGGGCAAAGATGCGCTCCTGCTGGAGGATGCGCTTGGCGGGCAGACCGTCGGGGATGTTGATGGGCATTGAGCCGAGAAACCTTTCTGGGCACACGCGGCGGGGCAAATGAGGCTCCGCGCGGGCCATGGCGCCGGTCGGTCTACCGCCGGCAGTCAAACGTACGGTTCTTTATGGTAACGCAGCGAGGCGGGGCGCAACGTGGCGGGGGCGTCGTTGGGTTGGGCCCAAACGCCGATAATGGAGCAGACGCCAACGAACGAGGAGTGCCCATGCCCAAGCTAGCAAGCTACTACCTGCCCGGCCTTTACGTCGAGGACCACTCCGTGGAGGTCCCGCTCGACTGGCGCGGCACCGAGCCCGAGCGAGCCACCACGGACGGACTGCCGGCCGGCGAGCGCATCCACGTGTTCTACCGCACGGTCTGCGCGCCCGAAAACGTCGGCCGGGACCTGCCCCTGCTCGTGTTCCTCCAGGGCGGTCCGGGCGGCCAGGGCCCGCGCTTGCTCTCGCCCACCTCGGACGGCTGGATCGCCGAGGCCATCAAGCACTTCCGCGTGGTGCTGCCAGACCAGCGCGGCACTGGCCGCAGCGAGCACGCGAGCGCCAAGTCCATCGCGCGCCGCGGGGATGCGCGCGCCCAGGCGGATTACCTCAAGCGACTGCTCGCCCGATCCATCGTGCGTGACCTCGAGTACATCCGCCTCACCGAGTTCGGCGGCCGCGCCTGGACCACGCTCGGCCAGAGCTATGGCGGCTTCCTCACGCTCACCTACCTCAGCTTCTACCCGCAGGGCATCGCCGCGAGCTTCACGTGCGGCGGCATCCCGCATGTGCCGGCAAGCGCTGCGGACGTCTATGCCCACACGTTCCCGCGCATGGCCGCCAAGACGCGCGCCTATTACGCACGCTACCCCGAGGACGAGGCCCGCATGGCCGCGGTCGCGGACCGGCTCGCCACAGGCGACGTCACGCTGCCCGATGGCAGCCCGCTCACGCCGCGCCGCCTCCAGACGCTCGGCGGCGGCCTGGGCATGAAGCCCGCGCCCGAACGCCTGCACAACCTTCTCGACACCGCCTTCGAGACGGGCGATGGCTCCCCCGCCTGCGCCGGCTCCACGCCCGAGCTCACGGACGGCTTCCTCATGGCCGCGCTTCAGAACCTCACGACGGCCGGCAATCCGCTCTACTGGACGCTGCAGGAGTTCATCTACGCCAACGGCACGCTCGACGCCCCCATCCGCTGGGCAGCCGAGCACGAATACGCGCGCCATCCCGAGTTCGATGCGGCGGCGCGGCCGCTCATGCTCACGGGCGAGGCGGCGTTCCCCTTCATGTTCGAGGACGACCCGCTGCTTGCCCCGCTCAAGCCAGCCGTGGACCTGCTCATGGAGGACACGGAGTTCGACGAGATCTACGACGAGCGCCAGCTCGCGGCAAACGAGGTGCCCCTGCAGGCCGCCGTCTACTTCGACGACCTGTACGTGGACTCGGGCCTGCAGCTCGACACGCTCTCCCGCGTGGCCACAAGCCATGCCTGGGTCACGAACGAGTTTGAGCACGACGGCCTGCATGGCAGCGTCGTGTTCGCGCACCTGTTCCAGGAGGCGCTGAGCCGCGGCGACCTCGAGCGCGCGCTTCGCTCGTAGCCACGGGTATAAACGCAACAGGCACCAACCACGAGAGGGGACCAGAGCATGAACGAGGTCATCGAGGCGCTCGAGCAGCGCCGCAGCTGCAGGAAGTTCTCGGACAAGCCTGTCGAGGACGAGAAGGTAAAGCAGATCGTCGAGGCGGGGCTGTACGCCGCGAGCGGCATGGGCAGGCAGGCCACGCACCTCGTCGTCGTAACGAACCCGGATGACGTGGCGCAGCTCAGCCGCATGAACGCGGCCATCATGGGCGCCGAGGGCGATCCATTCTACGACGCCAAGACCGTCATCGTCGTACTCACGGACCCCGCCGTTCCCACCTGCGTCGAGGATGGCGCGCTTGTCATGGGCAACCTCATGAACGCGGCGCATGCCCTGGGCGTGGGGTCGTGCTGGATTCACCGCGCCCACGAGGAGTTTGACTCCGACGAGGGCAAGGCACTGCTCGCCAAATGGGGTGTCGAGGGCGAGTGGCGCGGAGTGGGCCACTGCGTCCTGGGATACGCAGACGAGGGCGGCGAGAAGCCCGCTGTCGAGCGCAAGGCGAGCCGCGTCACCTACGTGCGATAGTCCCTAGAACACGCGTGGGGCAAAAGGCCCCGCCCCCAACGTCTCGCAAGGCCCGGAGTCACGGCTCCGGGCCTTTCTATTCTCGAGTTCCATAGATTGTTTCTATGGTTACTTATCGGAATTTCATACCGGGTTTATAGGGTATTTCTTCAGCAAGTCGTCAGACGCGTTGCTATACTCAGCCACATGATTACGCTACAGAACATATCCAAGACGTTCGAGACGACCGCCGGCAAGGTGAGCGCGCTCGATGACGTCAGCCTCACGATCGAGACGGGCGAGGTGTTCGGCATCATCGGCGAGTCCGGTGCCGGCAAGTCCACACTCGTGCGTTGCATCAACCTTCTCGAGCAGCCCACGAGCGGCTCGGTTGTCATCGACGGCCACGACGTCACGAGCCTGCGCGGCAGGGACCTGCGCGAGCTGCGTGCCGACATCGGCATGATCTTCCAGCGCTTCTCCCTGTTCGAGCAGCGCACGGTGCTCGACAACGTCATCTTCCCCGCCACGCTCGCAAGCACGGGCAAGCGGGTCTCGCGCGCAGAGGCGCCCGAGCGCGCCCGCAAGCTCCTCGCGCTCGTGGGCCTCGAGGGCAAGGGGGGCTCATACCCCTCGCAGCTCTCCGGTGGCCAGCAGCAGCGCGTGGCCATCGCCCGCGCGCTCATGACGAGTCCCAAGACGCTCCTGTGCGACGAGGCCACGAGCGCCCTCGACACGCTCACGACGAGCCAGGTCCTCGACCTGCTTGGCAGAATCAACAGGGAGCTCGGCGTCACGATCGTCCTCATCACCCACTCGCTCGCCGTGGCGCGCCGCATCTGCGGACGCATCGCCGTCATGGACCACGGCCGCGTGGTGGAGCAGGGCACCGTCGCAGACGTGTTTGGAAACCCGCAGGCAGACGTCACGCGCGCGCTACTTCAGTTCGAGGGGGAGGGTCGCTAATGGACTTCGCCGCTTTCTTCGACAAGTACGGGGCGCTCCTCGCCCAGGGAACGGTCGACACCGCCCTCATGGTGCTTGCCTCCACGCTGGGAGCCTACGTCATCGGCGTCATTCTCGGCACGCTGCTCACGGTGCTCGCGCCGGGTGGGCTGCGCCCCAACCGCGTTGCCTACGCCGTCATCGGCTGGATCGTGAACATGGCGCGCTCGTTGCCGTTCATCATCCTGCTGCTGTTCCTCATCCCCGTGACGCGCGCCGTCGTGGGCACCACGCTCGGCGTTCCCGCGGCAGTGTTTCCGCTCATCGTCTCCGCCGCGCCGTTCGTGGCGCGCATGGTCGAGTCGTCCGAGGCCGAGGTCGACCGCGGTCTCGTGGAGGCGGCAAGCTCCATGGGTGCCTCCACCTGGGAGATCATCACGAAGGTTTACCTGCGCGAGGGCCTTCCCAGCCTGCTTCGCGGCCTGCCCATCGTCATCATCACGATCCTGGGCTACACGGCCATGGCCGGCACGGTGGGCGCCGGCGGACTTGGTGACATCGCCATCCGCTACGGCTACCAGCGCTACCAGGACGACGTCATGGTTGCCACCGTCATCATCCTCATCGTGATGGTGCAGGTCATCCAGACCGTGTGCAACCTGCTCGTCAAGCTCTGCGACAAGCGAATGCGCTCCTAGCGGGGCGCCACGTCTCCCGCGCGTCTCGCGCACTGGCCGGGCATCCCGGCAAAACCCAGGGGATTTGCCCCGCTCGTACGGGCGGGCCGGGGCTACCTATAGCTAAATCTCGCAATCACAGGCAGATGGAAAGGAATCGCCATGTCTCTCAAGCAGCACCTCAAGCCGCTCGCCGGCATCGCCGCCGTCGCCGGCCTCGCCCTCGCGCTCACCGCGTGCGGCGGCAACTCCGGCAGCGCAGCCACCACCGCAGCCGCCTCCGGATCCTCCGAGGACAATGTCATCACCGTGGGCGCCTCCCCCTCGCCCCACGCAGAGATCCTCAACGCCGTGGCCGACGAGCTCAAGAGCGAGGGCTACGAGCTCAAGGTCGTCGAGTACAACGACTACGTGCAGCCCAACGTTGCCCTTGACGCCGGCGACCTCGACGCCAACTACTTCCAGCACCTCCCCTACCTCGAGAACTACAACGACGAGAACGGCACCGACCTCGTGAGCGCCGGCGCCGTCCACTTCGAGCCGATGGGCCTGTACGCGGGCAAGAGCTCCGACATCAACAACGTGCCCGATGGCGCCAAGATCGCCGTTCCCTCCGACGCCACGAACGAGGCCCGCGCGCTGCTGCTGCTCCAGGACCAGGGCGTCATCAAGCTCAAGGACGGCGTGGGTCTCGAGGCCACGGCCAACGACATCGAGGAGAACCCGCACAACATCCAGCTCGTCGAGGTTGAGGCCGCCGCCGTTCCCCGCTCGCTCGAGGACTCCGACTTCGCCGTGATCAACGGCAACTACGCCCTGTCCGCCGGTCTCGACACGAGCGCCACGCTCGCCAGCGAGAGCGCCGACTCCGAGGCCGCCCAGACCTACGCCAACATCGTTGCCGTTCGCAAGGGCGATGAGAACTCCGAGAAGACCCAGGCCCTCATCAAGGCCCTGACCTCGGACACCGCTCGCAAGTTCATCGAGGAGCAGTACAAGGGCTCCGTCATCCCGGTGTTCTAAACAACGCAAGACAGACTCGGCACGCCAGTGCCCCGGCTCCCCTCTCGGGAACCGGGGCACTTCTTTGGGGCATTGGGGAGGGTGGGACGGGGCACGCGGCGACAGCTTGGCCCCATCCCCAAGTGTCACCGCGTGCAGAAGCAGGCGCGTTGCTGCATACTTGCAGGTATGACTACTTCATTTGCCGAGCTCGGGCTAAACGAGCAAATACTCGCCGGGGTCAATGCCCTTGGCTTCACCACGCCAACCCCCGTACAGGCAGCCGCCATCCCCGCCGTTCTCGGCGGGCGCGACGTCCTCGCCAGCGCGCAGACGGGCACGGGCAAGACCTGCGCTTTCACGCTACCCACGCTGCAGCGCATCGCCGACAGCAAGAAGATTGCCAAGCCGGGCCGCCCCCTTGCCCTCGTCATCACTCCCACGCGCGAGCTCGCCTCGCAGATCGAGGATGTCACGAAGGAGGTCTGTGCCAAGACCGGCCAGACCACCGTCGTGGTCATGGGCGGCGCCAAGTTCGACCGCCAGATCCGCGCGCTCGACGCCGGCTGCGACCTGCTCGTAGCCACGCCGGGACGTCTCATCGACCTCATGGAACACAATCACGTCAACCTCGGCGACATTCAGGTCCTCGTCCTGGACGAGGCGGACCGCATGCTCGACATGGGCTTTTGGCCCAGCGTCCGCCGCATCGTGAAGGCATGCCCCGAGACCCGCCAGACGCTTTTGTTCTCGGCTACGATTCCGCCAAGCATCAAGGGCACCGTAGACGCCATGCTGCCCGACCCCTACGTCGTGGAGATCGCGCGTGTGGGCGAGACGGCCGCCACGGTCGACGAGCACCTCTGCCCCGTGACACAGGGCGACAAGGTCTCTCTGCTCGAGGCCCTCATGAAGCAGGAGAGCTTCGAGCGCGTGCTTGTCTTCTGCCGCACGAAGATGCGCGTCGACGGCGTATGCAACACGCTCAAGAACGCCGGGGTCAAGGTGGACGTCATGCACGCCGACCGCCCGCAGAAGGCTCGCGAGCGCGCACTCGAGCGCTTCCGCGACGGCAAGATCCGCGTGCTCGTGGCCACCGACGTCATGAGTCGCGGCATCGACGTCTCTGGCATCGACGCCGTCGTGAACTTCGACGTTCCCATGGACCCCGAGGACTACGTTCACCGCATCGGTCGCACGGGCCGCGCCGGCGCCACGGGCCAGGCCTACACCTTCATGGCCCCCGACGAGGTGAGCCCCCTGCGAGAGATCGAGTACTTCACCAAGAAGCTCATCCCGCTGTTTGACCTCGAGGGCTTCGACTATGCGGAGGGGCGCATCGTCCCGAACGCGCGCCGCAGCACCTCAAAGCCCACGCGCAGCCTGTTCAGTGGCTCCCGCAGCCGTGGTCGCGGACCTCGCGGCGGCCGCTACGGCAGGCACTACTAAAGCGCCGAGCGCAACGGCACAGTGTCCATCCACAAGCTAGCAGGAGCCTTGGGCCTCGGCCGCGCCGGGGCCCTTCTTCTTGGCGCGACGCGCGCGGAAGAAGCTTCGTAGCTCGCTGGCGCACTCCTGCTCGAGGACGCCAGACGCCACATCGAACTCGTGGTTGAGACGCTCGTCATGGCTCACGTCGAACAGCGTGCCGAGCGCCCCGCCCTTGGGGTCCGACGCACCATAGACGCAGCGGTCAATGCGTGCGTTCACCATGAGGCCAGCGCACATGAGACACGGCTCAAGCGTCACGTAGACCGTACAGCCGGTGAGACGCCACCGGTCGAGAGCGCGCGCCGCCATGCACATGGCCGAGAACTCGGCGTGGGCAGAGGGGTCTCGATCAGTCTCGCGCCTGTTGTGAGCACGGGCGATGACCTCGCCGCCACACACGACAACCGCGCCAATGGGCACCTCGCCCTCCTCGGCCGCGAGCCTGGCCTCCTCAAGCGCCAGGCGCATGTAGTCCTCGTCCGTCATGCCGCTCCCCACCAGCCAGGTCCTTCCCCTCGCGAGCTCCAGGCCACAAACATACAATGCGCCCGGAGCCAGTGGAAGGGGGAAACTGGGCTCCGGGCGCGGGAGGCGGCTCACCTAAGACGGGTGTGAGCCACGTGATGCTGCAATGCCTGTGCTAGACAGACGCTACTTGGCGATGTCCTGGAACATCTCCCAGGCCTCGGCGTCCGTGTAGCCCTCGTGCACGATCTTGTTGACGCACTGGGCCATCTCGATGGGGTGCGTGGACTGGAAGATGTTGCGGCCCATGTCAACGCCGTGGGCACCCTTGCGGATGACGTCGTAGGCGAGGTGCAGGGCATCCTTCTCGGGGAGCTTCTTGCCGCCGGCAACGACGATGGGCACGGGGCAGGCAGCCACGACCTCCTCGAAGTCCTCGCAGTCATAGGTCTTGACCATCTGGCAGCCCATCTCGGCGATGATGCGCGTGGCGAGCTTGAAGAAGCGCGGGGTGCGCTCCATGTCCTTGCCCACGGCGCAGACGCCGAGCGTCGGGATGCTGTAACGGAAGCCGGCGTTGATGGTCTGGCTCAGGTTGTCGATGGAGGACAGCTGGCCGTCGCCACCGATGAAGGTCTGAACGGCCATGCAGTCGGCGTTCATGCGGATGGCGTCCTCGACGTCAACGGCGATGCACTCGTGAGAGAGGTCGGCCTGGAGCATGGAGGAGCCGGAGGTGGTGCGAAGAGCGATGGCCTTCGTGATCTCGGGCGGGACGCAGGAGCGGATGGCGCCGCGCGTGCCCATGAAGCAGTCCACGTAGGGGGCGAGCTTCGGGAGGAGCAGGTCGAGGCGCTCGAGGCCGGCCGTGGCGCCCATGAAGTAGCCGTGGTCGAAGGCGAACATGACGGTGTTGCCGCTCTTGGGGTTAAAGATGTTGGAGAGGTGCTTCTTCATGCCCCAGTCGAGGCTGTTGGCACCCTTGACGTAGAAGCCCTTGTCGTTGGCAAACGGCTCGTCGACGTGGTAGTCGTGAGCGACCTTGAGGCCATCCAGATCAGCCATGTGTCAGGTTCCTTTCCCCGTGTCTCCCCCACCCCTGGGGAAGACGCCTGTAATGGTGACGGTGTTTGCAGATATCCGGCATAAGGCCGGTCGAACCACCTTGCTGCGCCCCAACCGGGAGCAGCCAATGCCTCTGGTTCGCACGCGAACGTTACCACGGGGATAACGGCCCCGTGCGGACCAGAAGCGGGGGTGCCGTTTTCGCGGCACCCCCGCCGCAGATCAATACAACTTAGAAGTTGTAGTCGTTCATGTTGTCCTTGGTGAAGACAAGGCGCTCGGGCAGGAGCACGACGCCGTTGTTCTCGTCGCCGGTCGTGGCGCCCTCGGAGATGGAGTCGTTGGCCTCGACCTTGACGTCACCGATGCTCGGGATGGAGATGGTGTCGCCAACCTTGACGGTGTTGCCAGCGGCCAGATAGGCAGCGACGTAGCAGCCCATGGCTCCCTGGACGGCGCAGTCCCAGAGGCCCCAGTTGTAGATGGTGCCGTTCTCGCAGTAGGACTTGATGGACTGCGGGGAGGCAAAGCCCGTGATCGTGATCTTCTGGGCGTCATAGCCGGCGTCCTCGGCAGCGGCGAGCTGGCCGGGAAGGGCGGTGGAGTCGTTGCAGATGATCAGGTCGATGTCGGGGAACGCGCTCAGCACTGCGGCGCCAACCGTCTTGGCCTGCTCGGCGTCCTGGTTGGAGTAGTAGTTGTCGGGGTGGACGTTCTCCCAGTTCGGGTAATCCTTCTTGATGATGGCCTCAGCGGCGACCTGCCAGGAGTTCTGGTCGGTGACGGTGGCCTGAGAGTAGTGCCAGGCGTAGGTGATCTTGTCGGCGCTGGGATCCTTGCCGCGCTGCTTGAGGCCGTCGACGGACATGTCGACGAGCATCTGGCCGAGAATCTCGGGCGTGCCCTGGGAGACCATGAGCGTACGATCCTCAGGCTGGGCGTCGGAGTCCCAGGTGGTGACGACGATGCCGGCATCCGTGGCCTTCTTCAGGGCGTCGGAGACGCCAGCGGCGTCAACCGTGGAGATGCAGAGGGCATCGACGCCGTTGGCGACGGCCTGGTTGATGATGCCGACCTGGTCGGACGCGGAGGCGCTGGAGGAGCCGAGGTAATCAACCGTGAAGCCCCAGTCCTTGGCATACTTCTGAGCGCCGTCGTTGGCGGACTCGAAGAAGGCGTTGCCCGTGATCTTCGGGATGAAGGCGACGGTCTTGCCGGCGACGTCGCCGCCAGCGGCCTCACCGCTCGCAGCAGCGGTCGTAGCGGCGGAACCGGAGCCGCCACCGCAGCCGACCAGGCCGAGGCCCGCGACGGCTGCACCAGCGCCAGCCACCTTCAGGAAACCGCGACGAGTCATGTTCTTCATAACGAACCTCCCTTTTCTTTGCCCCTTACTGGGCACTTGCCTTAGAACTACCCTTCCTTGCGAACAGCGAGCGCAGCCACGGGACGATTCCCGTATTGGTCGCTGCAGAACGCCCGACGATAACCGCGACGAGCAGGATGCCCACCGGGATATCCAGATACTGGGTGCCAATCTTGAAGCACAGAGGAAGACCGAAGCGGAGAAGCGCGATGGCGAGCGACGCGAGCGCCGTGCCGATGACCGAGCCCTTGCCACCCGTGGAGAGCGTGCCACCAAGGACGACGGCCGTGATGATGTCCATCGTGAGGTCGCCACCGAGGTCAGACTTTGCAGTCCCCAGGTACGCAGTGAGAACGATGCCGGCAATGGCGGCCGCCAGGGCGCTCAGAACGTAAGTGGACATTATCACGCGGCGAGTGTGAATGCCGGAATATTCGGCAGCCGACTGATTTACGCCGGTGAGAATGATCTTGCGGCCGTACTTGGTCTTGTGGAGCAGGATGAACGCCACGACAAGCATTGCGGCATAGATGAGAATCTGGAACGGGATCACGCCACCAACCTGGTAGTTGGCGATGAACTTGAAGTCGTCCGGAAAACCGCTGATGGACTCGTAGGAAGCCGTGCTGGAGAGCGTGGAGACGAGCAGGGCGAGGCCGGAGTACAGGAAGCTGCCGCCCAGGGTGATGACCATCGCTTGCACCCTGCAGTAGGCGATGAAGAAGCCCGAGAGGGCACCGCACAGGCAGACGACCACGGTTGCCAGGGCGCACGCACCCCAGATGGAGAAGCCGAAATCTTGCCAAGCCACGCCGATGATGATTGACGTGAGGCCCACGAGCGACGCCACCTGGATGTCGATGCCGCCGGTGCACATGACGAGCGTGACGAACAGGGCCAGCATGAACACGGCGAGGTTGTCGTTCACCGCGGTGAAGAGCAGCTGGGGGCGCAGGAACTTGGGGTTTGCCGCGCCGAAGATCACGAACTCGAGGACGAGCAGGGCAATGAGGATGAGGTTCCAGCTAGCCTGGCCCCTCGAGAGGAGCTTCTTGACCTTATCCATTACGCCTCACCGCCTTTCTCGGCCTGGACGCTGGAGGCCGGGGCGTCCTGGGAGACGCGGGCCAGCAGACGGTCGTGCTTGTTCTTGACGAGGCTACGGTGCTGGATCACGGCGTCGATGACGACGATGACGAGCAGGATGATGCCCGTGATGGCGTTGTCGTAGTTGGAGGAGAAGCCCATGAACACGAGCAGGTAGCTGATGGAGGACATGATGACGGCACCGATGGCGGAGCCAATCACGGAGCCGACGCCACCGGCGAGCGAGATGCCGCCGAGCACGCAGGCCGCGATGGCCTTCATCTCGTAGCCGTTGCCGCTCATCGGGGTCACGAAGCCAATGCGGCTGCAGAAGATCACGCCACCGATGGAGGCCATGACCGCGCAGATGACGTACGCGAGCATCTTGGTCTTGAACGTGGGCAGGCCAACGAGCGTGGCGCCCTGGGCGTTGTCACCAACGGCCACGAAGTAGCGGCCCTGACGCGTGCGGGTCAGCACGAGGTGAATCACGATGACGAGCGCGATGATGCAGCAGTAGTACACGGACACCGATCCGATGAGGTTCACCGAGGCAAAGTCCTTGAACGACTTGGGCAGGTTCTCGACCCAGGCGCCGTTCGTGTACAGGTAGATGAGGCCGCGCAGGATGCCGTTGACGCCCAGCGTGAAGATGAGCGACGGTGCTCCCATGACGCACACGCCCCAGCCGTTGATGAGGCCAATCACGATGCCGATGACGATGGCAACGATGATGGCGAGAACGAGCGACTGGCCATCGCGCAGCATCGTGCCCACGACGGCGGCCGTGAGGCCGAGGTTTGCGCCAACCGAGACGTCAATCTCACCAATGAACAGCACGAAGGCCATTCCAACTGCGACGAGCGTGTAGACGACGGACGAGTTGAAGCACGCGGAGACGTTGGACGGATCGAGGAACATCGGGTTCATCGCGCCAACGATGACGAACAGCGCGATGAGGAAGACCAGGCTCGTGAGCTCGCGCGCCTTGAGAAGCTTCTTGACCTTCTCCATCGATTACACCCCTTCCCTCACATCGTTGCCTGACAGAGACTTTCCAACCAACTGGCGGTCTAGGCTCATGCCGACACCGCCCCCTTGTCGCTGGTGACGCCGAAGGCCGCGGACATGAGGTTGTCCTGCGAGATGTCGGCCTTCTGGAACTCGCTGTTGATGCGACCCTGGAACATGACGACCGCACGGTCCGCGAGCTCGACGACCTCCTCCATGTCTGAGGAGATGAGCAGGATGGAGACGCCGGACTCGCGAAGCTTGTTGAGCACCGCGTAGACGTCGCCACGGGCAGCTGCGTCGATGCCTCGGGTGGGCTCGTCGAGAATGACGAGGCGCGGCTCGGAGGCAAAGATGCGGCCGATGATGATCTTCTGCTGGTTGCCGCCGGACAGGCCGCCAACCTCCTGGTCGAGGCCCGTGACCTTCGTGCGGAAGTCGTTCACGTACTGCTGGGAGATCTCCTCCTCCTTCTTGAAGTTGAGGAGGAAGTTGCCCAGGCGCTTGCCACACAGAAGCGAGCTCGTCGTGTTCTCGGAGACGTCGCGGATGCGGAACAGAGCGTCCGCAAAGCGGTCCTCGGGCACGTAGTTGATGCCGGCGTTGATGACGTCGGCCGTGCTCTTGCCCGTGATGTCCTTGCCGTCGAGCAGGACCTTGCCGCCAAGCGGCTTCTCCATGCCAAAGATGGTCGTGGCCATCTCGGTGCGACCGGCGCCCACGACGCCAGCCATACCCACGATCTCACCGGGGTAGACCTTGAGGTTGACGTCCTTGAAGCCATAGCCCGAGAAGCCCTGGAGCTCCAGCACGGGGGCCGCGTCGTAGTCGATGGCGCGTGCCGCCGCGGCGGTGTCCGCGCGGATGTTAGAGGCATCCGGCGGAAGCAGGCCGCGGACGAGGTCCTCGCGCGTGAAGTCCTTGATGTTGCCCTGCATGGCCACGATGCCGTCGCGAAGGATGGCGACGCTCGTGGCGAGCTCGAACACCTCGGCGAGACGGTGCGTGATGTAGATGATGCCGATGTTCTGCTTCTGCAGCTCGCGCACGCAGTTGAACAGGCTCTGGACCTCGTCGAACGTGAGCGCGGAGGTGGGCTCGTCGAGAATGAGCACCTCGGGGTTGCGCATGAGGCCGCGCAGGATCTCGACCATGCCCTGCTCGGCGATGGAGAGCGTCATGGCCTTGCGCTCGAGGTCCATGTGCCAGCCGGTCTGGCCCATGACCTTCTCGAGGCGCTCGTTGAGGACGTTGGCCTTTTCCTCGAAGCCGATGGTGATGTTCTCGCGAACGGTCATGTTCGGGAACAGCATGGGCTCCTGAGGAACCATATAGATGCTGTGGGCGAGGGCGGCCTTCGGGTTCGAGATGTCCACCTTGTCGCCGTCGATGACAACGTCTCCGCTGTCCGCGGAATAGATGCCCATGATGATCTTCATGAGCGTGGACTTACCGGCGCCGTTGCCGCCGATGAGGGCGAGCACCTCTCCGTGGTCGACCTCGAGGCTGATGCCCTTGAGGACCGCGTTCGTTCCGAACGACTTGTAGATGTCGTGGACGGACAGGAGCTTCGAGCGCCCCTTGATGTCCTCGACAACCTCACGGAGGGCGTCGGCGCTGCCCGCTGCGGGCGACGACTGGGTCTCGTTGGTCATTCGATTCCCCTCCCCTTGAGACAAATGATCTGCACACGACTAATCAGTCGATTTCGATTCCAAGGTATCTATTGATCTTGGGGGGTCGTACTACGCGTACAGCGAACGGTAGCAATTGGCACGCAGACGGTAATTTGCACGACACTCGGACGATTGTTCCGTTTTCAGGTTTGAGCTCTCGGCCCAATTGAGACCAGGGCAGAATGCGAGCCAGCGCGGGCAGCCCGGGAATCAACGGAATAATTTAAGGGATATTTCGTCAGACCTGAGCTGAATCCACCAACGTTTACGTGCGAGTTTCCCAAACGGAAACAGAGACAATTGCATTCGCCTAGCCCAGGCGACCCCTCACGGGATTCTCGCCCCCACGAGATTGACACCCCATTTTGGTCGCTGTATAGCTAACTCAGACTTTTGTTCGTGATGCTGACATCTGTTCATCGCCCGAACAAAAGTGATTCGCGCTCAGGGGACACCCGCCAAGACCTCGGGGCATTCGACACATGCGAGCCCATCGAACAAAGGACGGAGGCTGGACATGACCGACGAAGAGTACCAACTCATGCTCAAGGCAACGTGGCTCTACTACATGGAGAGCTACACCCAGCAGCAGATCTCCGCCCTCATGGGAGTCTCCCGAGGCAAGGTCATCCGCCTGCTCGATGAGGCGCGCAGCGAGGGAATCATCCGCTTCCTGTTCCGGCAGAACGACCAGGAGCGCATGGAGATCGAGCGCGACCTCGTTGCCAAGTTCGGCCTTCACGACGCGTTCATCGTGCCCACGCCGGCGCACAAGTCTGACCTCATGAACAGCATCGCGCGCGCCGCCTCCATGTATGTGGCAGACCACCTGCGCGCAGACGGCTTCCTCAACATCGGATACGGCGACATGACGGGGCGCATCCTCGACAACCTCGCCACGACGCGCCACTCCGACGTCAACGTCGCGAGCCTCACGGGCGGCGTGAGCTACTACCTGCCCAAGGTGAGCTCCGAGGTGTTCGCCATGCACCTCTATCTCACGCCCTCCCCGCTCATTCTCTCTTCGCAGAACCTACGAGACGCCCTGCTGCGCGAGCCCGCCATCCAAGACGTCTACCGCATGACGAGTCACGCGGACATGACGGTCGTGGGCATCGGCAGCATGGACGAGGAGGCCACGATCATCCGCAACGGCATCTTGAGCAAGACGGACTTCGCACTACTCAAGATGCAGGGAGCGGTGGGCGACGTCCTCAACCACTTCATCGACGCAGACGGCAACCCCGTCGACACCGATATCGAGGACCGCATCGTGAGCACGAGCCTCGAGACGCTCCAGGGCATGCGCAACGTCGTGGGCGTCGCAGGCGGCAAGGTGAAGATTCCCGCGATCAACGCGGTTCTCAAGCATGGCTACCTCAATGTCCTCGTCACCGACGAGGTCACGGCACGGGGACTGCTCTCCTACGGAGAGGCCCCCACCAACACGGCAATCGAGTACGAGAGTTCGAATTAGGAGATGGACGGCATGGCAAAGTACCTCATGGCAATGGATGCGGGAACCGGCAGCGTGCGCGCTGTCATCTTCTCCACCGAAGGCGACCAGGTGGGCTGCGTCCAGAAAGAGTGGACGCACAACGAGGATCCCCGATGGCCCGGCAGCATGGACTTTGACTGGACCACGAACTGGGAGCTCGCGCGCACGTGCGTGAGCGAGGTCCTCGCCAAGACGGGCATCGATGCCTCCGACATTGCCGCCGTCTCGACCACCTGCATGCGCGAGGGCATCCTGCTCTACGACAAGGACGGCAAGGAGATCTGGGCCTGCGCCAACGTCGATGCGCGCAGCAACGACGAGGTGGGCGAGCTCATCGCCATGAACCCCGACCTCGAGGCCGAGCTGTACCGCGAGAGCGGTCAGACCTACGCCCTCGGCGCGCTGCCGCGCCTGCTGTGGGTCAAGAACAAGATGCCCGAGGTCTACGAGAAGACCGCCCGCATCGGCATGTTCAACGACTGGCTCATCTACAAGCTCACCGGCGAGCTCGCCGTTGAGCCCTCCAACGGCTCGACGACCGGCATCATGAGCCTCGAGACCCGCAACTGGGACCCGAGCATCGCCGAGCGCTGCGGTCTGCGCACCGACATCTTTGGCCCCGTCAAGGAGAGCGGCGAGCTCGGCGGCACCGTGAGCGCCAAGGGCGCCACGGACACAGGGCTTGCCGAGGGCACGCCCGTCATCGTTGGCGGTGGCGACTGTCAGCTTGGCATGATCGGCGTGGGCGCATGCCTGCCCGGACAGGCCGGCGTCTTTGGCGGCAGCTTCTGGCAGTACGAGTTCAACACCGACAACGCCGCGACCGACCCCGACTGCCGCGTGCGCGTGAACTGCCACGCCACGCCGGGCGTCTGGCAGTACGAGGCCCTCGCGTTCAAGCCCGGCCTCGTCATGCGCTGGTTCCGCGATGGCTTCTGCCAGGCAGAGAAGGAACAGGCCAAGGCCGAGGGCCGCGATGTCTATGACGTCATGAACGAGAAGGCCGCCAACATCCCAGCCGGCAGCTATGGCATGGTGTGCTGCTTCAGCGACATCATGAACTACATCCACTGGACTCACGCCGCGCCGACGTTCACCAACTTCGAGCTCGAGCCCGAGAAGTTCAACAAGTACACGTTCTATCGCGCCATTCTCGAGAACACGGCGCTGCTCGTCCGCGGCCACATCGAGCTCGTGCGCGAGGCAACCGGCAACGAGCCCGAGGAGCTCATGTTTGGCGGCGGCGCGGCCAAGAGCCCACTGTGGAGCCAGATCGTCGCCGACGTCACGGGCAAGCGCGTCAAGGTTCCCGTGGTGAAGGAGGCCACCGCCCTGGGCGCCGCGATCATCGCCGGCACGGGCGTGGGCATCTACCCGAGCGTGGCCGAGGGTGCCGCCAAGGTCGTGAAGTACGACACCACCTACGAGCCCAACCCGGAGAACGCGGCCGTCTACGAGGAGCTCTATCAGACGTGGAAGAAGGTCTACAAGCAGCAGTTCGAGCTAAGCGAGGCTGGCGTCACCAAGAGCATGTGGCGCGCGCCCGGCCTGTAGGCCCGAGCGCAGCTAGCCGCTAGGAAACCAGGAACGGCCCGCTTGAAGCGGGCATAAGCAAAGGAGAACAATCATGGCAGAGACGTTTGTCGTCAACGAGAACGACTTTGAGTACCGCTTTGGTGACTCTGGCCCCAAGTACCTGATGAAGGGCCCCCGCATGAACTACGCCCTCGTGCAGTTCCAGCCCGGCCAGAGCTTCCAGGCCCACCACCACAACGTCATGGAGGAGAACTTCTTCATCCTTGAGGGCAAGGTCGACATCGTGGTCGACGGCGTCTGCCACACCATCAGCGAGGGCGACTTCATCCACATCGGCCCGGGCGAGGTCCACTATGTGAACAACCCCTACGACAAGGTGGTCAAGATGGTCTCGACGCTCGCCCCGTTCCAGGAGGTCGACAAGATCGAGGATCCCAATCCGGAGTACTAGGAGAACGCACGTAGCCGCGGGGCCGGACGCCTGTTAGAATTGGTTTTTGCTGGAGGAGTGGCAGAGCGGTTGAATGCGGCGGTCTTGAAAACCGTTGGGCGGCTCGTCCGTCTCGAGAGTTCGAATCTCTCCTCCTCCGCCATGAGAGCACAGGCCTCGTCGGTTCGCCGGCGGGGCCTTTTCTTGTGGCGCGCCCAGGCGAACCACTCGCATCGCAGGCTCTCGATACGCACCGTTTGCTGGGTATACTCATCTCACGCGCCGCACAAGGCGGCACTACGGAAGGGAGAGCGCCATGGGCGTCGGCATCGTCATTGTCGTTGCGGTCATCGTCGTGATCGCACTGTTCTGCATCCACCTGAGCAACAACATCGTGAGGCTGTCCAATCGTTGCGACAACGCCTGGGACCAGATCAATGCTCAGCTCAAGCGTCGCGCCGACCTCATCCCCAACCTCGTGGAGACCGTCAAGGGCTATGCCTCCCACGAGTCCGGCACGCTTGAGGCCGTCATCGCCGCGCGCAACGGCGTTGTGAAGGCCACCACGCCCGACGAGGTCATGGCCTCCAACAACGTGCTCACCGGAGCACTCCGCCAGCTGTTCGCCGTCTCCGAAAGCTACCCCGAGCTCAAGGCAAACGCCAACTTCCAGCAGCTCCAGAATCAGCTCGAGGAGACCGAGAACAAGATCGTCTACGCTCGCCAGAGCTTCAATGACTGCGTGCTCATGTTCAACAACGCCATCCAGACGTTCCCCGGCAGCCTGTTCGCTGGCGGCCGTGCTCCCAAGAAGGGCTTTGAGATCTCTGACGCAGACGCTCAGGCCCCGCAGGTGAAGTTCTAGTCTGAATCTGCGGCCTGGTCCACGCGAGCACCCGGATACGACAAGAGCCCCTCGCAGACGGATGCGAGGGGCTCTCTTCTTGTCTATGAGCGCAAAGCTAGCAGCCGCTCATGATCTGAACGCCAGCGCTGCAGCCAAGGCGGTCTGCGCCAGCCTCGACCATGGCCTTGGCCTCCTCGGCGGTGTGGATGCCGCCGGCAGCCTTGACCTTGCACTTGTCGCCCACGGTCTTGCGCATCAGGGCCACGTCTGCCACCGTGGCACCGCCGGTCGAGAAGCCCGTGCTCGTCTTCACGAACGTTGCACCAGCCTCGACGGAGAGCTCGCAAGCCTTGACCTTCTCCTCGTCGGTGAGCAGGCAGGCCTCGATGATGACCTTCACGCACTTGCCGTTGGCAGCCTTGACGACGCCAGCAATCTGGTTGCGAACGGCATCATAGTCGCCGTCCTTGAGCCATCCCACGTTGATGACCATGTCGACCTCGTCGGCACCGGCCTCGACGGCCATGCGGGTCTCCTCGGCGATGGCAGCCGGAAGCATGGCACCCAGGGGAAAGCCCACGACGCAGCAGGTGTTGACGTCGCTGCCGGCGAGCTTCTCGGCACAGAGGGGCACCCAGCAGGTGTTCACGCAAACGGAGGCAAAGTGATACTCGAGCGCCTCGTCGCAGAGCTTCTCAATCTGGGCGCGCGTGGCGTTGGGCTTGAGCAGCGTGTGGTCGATCATGCGATTGATTTCCATGTGCATCTCCTTTTCCTGCGTGCCCCAAACGGCACGTCGAACCTGCGAATCGATAAGTTTGCATTGGCCATACATTTGACAGCCAAAGCATACGACACATCAGGAAGCTAAAGAAGAAGCCCGGCATCGCCGCACGTTTGTACCGTACGAACGATGCCGGGCCACGTTTCTCTGGAAAGAGTGCCGCAGCGAGACTGCGACGAATGCGAATTTCTTCGCGAGTGCGATCACCGAGGCGATCGACAGACAAGGCTTAGCGGGCGAAGGCCTCGGTGAGCTTCTCCTGAAGCTCGTTCTTGTCAACGATGTTGTTGAGGATGACCTTGGAGTCCTCAGGGACACCCTTGATGAAGTCAGCGAGGTCGCGGCCAACGACGAACAGGTCGGCAGCGCCGGGCTTGACGTCGGAGGTGGTGGAGTGGCTGACCTGGATGTCAGTACGGCCCATCTTCTTGAGGACGTCGTTGATGTTCATCTCGACCATAAGGCTGGAGCCGAGGCCAGAGCCGCAGGCGCACATAATCTTGTGGACTTCCATGGTTCCTCTTTTCGTATCGCGGCGTTCCCCCTGGGCACGCCGCACGCTTTACGCGCGGGACATCCCGCGCACTAACAACGATGGTACCCAATTGCGGGGCCAGAGCCGCAGCCCCAGCCCCGCAATCGGTAAGGTGACACAAATTCGGGTCAGACTGGCATTCGCTTACAGGGCGGGTTGCCAGCTAACCCTTCCGCAGCAGATGCTACTCAGCAGCGACCTCGTGCTTCGGGGCGACGAAGTTGTACACGATCGGCGCGACGAAGAAGAGGATGCAGATGATGAGGAGCGGGGAGCCGGGCAGGGCCTGAGCCAGGTTGCCGAACAGGATGCCGAGCCAGGAGAAGTCGGCGTCGGAGAACGTGGCGGCGGTGAAGCCGAGGCTCGTGAAGACCGGCATGCAGATGGCCGGCAGGAAGGTGATGAGCAGGCCGTGGACGAAGGCGCCCGCGACGCAGCCCTTCACGCCGCCCTCGGCGTTGCCGAAGACACCAGCGGTGGCGCCGCAGAAGAAGTGCGGGACAACGCCGGGGAGAATCAGGGCAACGGGAGCGAGGTTGGCGTCGATGGCAGACAGGATGACCAGGCCGACAACGCCAGCGGCGAAGGAGACCAGGAAGCCGATGATGACCGCGTTAGGAGCGTAGGGGTACGCAACCGGGCAGTCGATGGCGGGGACGGCGCCGGGGACGAGCTTCTCGGCGATGCCCTTGAAGGCGGGGACGATCTCGCCGACGATCAGACGAACGCCGGAGAGGACGATGTAGACGCCGCCAGCGAAGGCGCAGCCAGAGGTGAAGGCCCAGACGACCCAGTTGGTCTGGGTCTCGGTGCCGACGTTGAGCAGCTCGTTGAGGTTGGCGAACTGCGTCGGGTCAGCGGAGAGGATGCCACGGGCAACGGCAACGCCGGTCACGACGACGAAGAAGACGATCATCGTGATGGAGATGGAGACCGTGGTGTCACGCAGGAAGATGAGACGCTTCGGGAAGTTGATGTCCTCAGTGGACTTACCACCCTTGAAGAGCTTGCCCACCTGGCCGGCGATGGCGTAGCCGATGCCACCGAAGTGGCCGAGGGCAACGCCGTCGGTGCCGGTGACCTTCTTGAAGGTCGGCTGGCAGTAGGCCGGGGAGAGCACCATGATGAAGGCGAGGACGCAGCCACCAGCGACGATGAGCTGCCAGCCCTCGAGGCCGCCGATGCTCAGCACGACGGCGAGCATGCACGCCATGTAGAGCGTGTGGTGACCGGTGAGGAAGATGTAGTGCATGCGCGAGAAGCGAGCAAGCACGATGTTGAGGAGCATGCCCACGCACATGATGAGTGCGGAGTCCTGACCGAAGTCGGTCAGAGCCATGGACACGACGGCCTCGTTGTTCGGCACGATGCCCTGCATGGAGAAGGCGTAGTTGAAGATCTCGCCGAAGGCGAGCAGGGAGCCGGACTGCAGGTAGCTGGCGCCGGCGGTGAGAACCAGGAAGCCCACGATGGTCTTGATGGTGCCCATGACAATGTCCTCGATCGGCTTCTTCTGAAGCGCGAGGCCGAGGAGAGCGAGAAGGCCAACTAGGATAGCCGGCGTAGACAGAATGTTGACGATAAAGTCGATGACTGCCATTTCTTCCCTTCCTTCCTAACGTAGTACTGCATTTTTACCTGCCGCGCTCGACGGCTGCGGACGTCTTGCGCGACGCGATCGCCAAAAGTCGCCTTGATTTACTCCTCGGTGGGGGCGCAGAAGAGGGCATAGACCTCGTCTGCGTCCTTAGCCTCGGCAATCTTGGTGATGTTGGCGGGATCACTGAACATAACGGCCAGCTTGCGCATGACGTCAATGTGGGAGTCGGCGTCCTCGGCGGCCAGGGTCACGAGAAGGCGGACGTCAGGGCCCTCCTCCTTGAAGCGCACCGGCTCACGGAGCACGGTGACGGCGAGCTGACGCTTGATGACGCCCTGCTCGGGACGAGCGTGGAGCAGCGCCAGGTCGGGGCAGATGACGAAGTAGGGGCCAAACTCCTTGGCGTTGGAAATGATGCCGTCGATGTAATCGGACTTGACGTAGCCCTGGTCAACGAGCGGCTGAACCGCGACGTGGACGGACTCCTCCCAGTCGTTGACCTTCTCGACGATCTGGACGTTCTGACGCTTGAGCATGTCCTCCATACCGGCCATGGACAAACCCCTTCCTGTAAACAACTGCACATAAAACCTTCATGCATTGTACAGATTGGCTTCGCAGATTGCAGCTTGATTTCCTGATTTTTCCTGTTTGGCCGGTTCTGCTTCCTGTTTGCGGTCGATTTTTGGCGGTGAACGGCACTCACCGATTACAATCTGGATGCTTCCTATAACATGTGGTAAACGCGACCGGCTGCCCCCCCCCAAGCAGGCATGCCCGACCTTCACGCAGTGGCGTCGCGGCCCATCAGTCTTCGAGTCGGAGCAGCACGTTGTTTCCCAAAGAGCGCAGGAAAGAGATTCTGGAGATCGTGAACGCCACGGGCTTTGCCACCGTGGACGACCTTTCCAAGCGCTTTGGCGTGAGCGTCGACAGCATCCGCAAGGACCTCAAGGTCCTGCAGCTCGAGGGCAAGATCAAGCGAGAGTACGGCGGCGCGCTGCGCCTCGAGCCCGAGAGCGCGGCTGCTCCCGACCCTGAACCCTCCCCCACGCTCGAGAGCATCCTCGCAGACGACGAGGCCAAGGCCGATGCCGGCCGCCGCGCGGTTGCCGCGCGCGCCTGGCTCGAGATCAACGACGGAGACGCCATCTTCCTTGGCGTCTCGCGCACGAACGCCTACCTCGCAGACCTCATCGCGGCGGGCGACAAGCGCCTCATCGTCACGACGAACATGATTGACGTGCTCCAACGCCTCGCCGGCAACCCCAAGGTCACGGCGCTCGCCACCGGCGGCTATCTCAACGTGCTCAACAACGGCTTCACCGGGCCCGCATGCATCAGCCTTCTCGAGCCGTTGCTGTTCTCCAAGGCGTTCCTCGGCACGTGCGGCATCGACCTGGGCACGAGTGCGGTGCTCGCCACCACGACGGATGACGGCAAGGTGGACGACCAGGTGCTCAAGAACGCGTCGTATCGCTTCCTGCTCGCCGATCACGAGAAGTTCAGCATCCACAGTGGGTATCGCTGGGCGTCGATTTCTGACTTCACGGCGGTCATCACGGACTCCACCGACCCAAACGTTCTGCGTGCCGTCGCGGCGACCGGCACGCCCGTGCTCTGCTAACGCGGCATCCCAAAGAAGCGTCCCAAAGGCGACTGACACCTTTGGGACGCTGAACGCCTATATGTGTCCTAGCCCCTACAGGCCGAGCTCGTTGCGACCGTAGGCCTTCTCCCAGGACTCGCTGAACTCGTCAACGGCAATCTTGGTGCCGGGGTGGTCGATCATGGCGTGCAGGACCGCGGGCGGGAACGTGATGGCCTGGATGCCGGCCTTGATGAGCTCGTGCACCTGGTTGGTGTTATGCAGCGAGGCGGCCATGACCTTGGAGCTCAGGCCCTGGACGCGCAGCATCTCGATGAGGTCCTTGACCTGCTGGACACCGTCACCGTAGTTGGACATGCGGTTGGTGTACGGGGCGATGTAGTCGGCGCCGTTGACGGCGGCGAGGAAGCCCTGCTCGGAGGAGTACACGGAGGTGGAGAGCACGTTCAGGCCCTCGGCCTTGGCGTCCTTGCAGGCCTTGAGGCCGGCCGGAGACACGGGGATCTTGGCGTAGGTGTTCTCGGGACGGAGGGCATTGATCTTGCGGGCCTCGGCCATGATGCCGTCATAGTCCGTGGCAACGACCTGCACGAACAGCTTCTGCTCGGGCTTGAGGTAGTCGATGATCTCCTTGAGGGCCTCCTCGGGGGTCTTGCCGCTACGCGTGATGATCGTGGGGTTCGTGGTGACGCCGTCGACGTTGAGCAGGGAGTCGAGCTCCTTGATCTCGTTGATATCGGCGGTATCGATGATGACTTCCATGGCACATCCCTTCGATTGGGCCGCACGACCTGTCTCGCACGGCGGCCGCACGCATGCGGCAGTTACTTCTCGGCCATAAGATAGCGCGGAGATTATCGTTCTACAAGTAGTTTGACTTGTTTTATCTTACTCTGTAGTAAATCAGGCTTAGTGTTGTGGGAGGCAGACATGTACTCGAGCGAGAGACAGGAAGAGATCGCCCACATCATCGACGTCGAGGGGCGCGTCACCGTCGCCGAGCTCTCCAAGAGGTTCGCCGTCACGAGCGACTGCATCCGCAAGGACCTGCGCCAGCTCGTGGCGCAGGGACGATGCCGCAAGGTGTACGGCGGCGCCACGCGCATAGAGGGCGAGGTCAACCGCAATATCGCCGAGCGCGTGGACACGTTGCGCCCCGAGAAGCAGGCCATCGCCGCGAAGGCCCTCGAGCTCATTCGTCCGAGGCAGACCATCTACCTGGATTTCTCGTCCATAAACATCCTGCTTGGCGAGATGATCGCCGCAAGCAGGATGTCGCTCACGGTTGTCTCGAACTCGGTTGACGTCATGCGCGCGGTCTGCCGCGGCGGCTCGGCGCGGGCCTTCTGCCCAGGCGGCACGTACAGCGTGGAGTACAACGGGTTCATCGGGCCGCTCGCGGCGCACGCGCTCGACGCCTACCGGTTCGACGCCGCGTTCATGGGCGCCGTTGGCGTGGACGCGCAGGACGGGGACGTGCTCACGCTCGACCTCGACGACGTCCCGGCCAAGCAGGCGGCACTCGAGCGCGCGAGCCAGAGCGTGCTGCTGTGCGGGACCGACAAGCTCGGGCGCTCGGGCACGTATCGCTATGCCTCGCTCGACGACTTTGACATCGCCATCTGCGACGAGGACCGCCCCGGCGCCATCGCAGCGCTGCGAGACAGCGGCATCAACGTGCTGTAGCGCGGCGTGTTCGCGCGCGCATTGCACTCGCATGGCGTTATCGCACGTGCGCCGCAATCGCGTGGCGTTATCGCACGTGCGCCGCAATCGCGTGGCGTTATCGCACGTGCGCCGCAATCGCGTGGCGTTATCGCACGCTCAGAGGGTGCGTAGCGTGCAAAAGCGCCACGGCAATGTTCTCGCCGTGCAGAAACGCTCCGGGAATGGCAGCGAGGCGTCGCCGGCTAGTAGCCGAGCGCCTGCAGCACGAACATCACGACGGTAAGGATCGCAACGACCACGACGATGAGCCACGTGAGCGCCGTCCACGCGCGGCCGTTGGCGTAGGCGCCCATGACGTGACGGTCATCTGCGATGCGGACCATGAACACGAGAAGCACCGGCAGCAGCACGCCGTTGATCACCTGCGCCACCATCATGATGCCGAACAGGTCCACGCCGGGCAGCAGCACCACGACGGCAGAGAGCAGCGTGATGGCAGTAACCATGCCTCGATAGGCAGGCGCCTCGCTCCAGCTCTTGTCTTGGCCTCGCTCCCAGCCAAATGCCTCGCACACGGCGCTCGATGTGATGCCCGGCAGCACGCAGGCCGCCAGGAAGCTCGCGCCCACGAGGCCAACGCCGAACAGCACCTCGGCGTACGGGCCGGCAAGCGGCGCAAGGGCGCGGGCGGCGTCCTCGGCCGAGTTCACGGCGATGCCAGCCGGGTGCAGCACGCTGCCCGTGCATACCACGATGAAGAACGCGATGAGCTGGGCCACGACGGCGCCGCTCACGGTGTCGATGCGCTGATAGGGAAGGTCGTCGGCATCGCAGTTCTTCTCCACGACGTTGCCCTGGCCCATGAAGATCATGTACGGAGAGATGGTGGTGCCGATGTTTGCCACGAGCAGGCTCACGTAGGCGGGCGTCACGTTGACCTGGGGCATGAACGTGGACTTGACGACCTCTCCCCAGTCCGGACCCACCATGAAGCTCGCGGCCACGTAGGTCACGAACACGCAGCCAATGGCGAGCAGGATCTTCTCGATGCGCTTGTACGAGCCGCTCATGCCCAGCAGCCACACCGCAATGGCCGCGATGGGCACGCTGATGATCGTGGGCACGCCAAACAGCTGCATGCCCGAGGCGATGCCTGCGAACTCGGAGAGCGTCACGGCCGTGTTTGAGACGATGAGCGCGAGCATCGCGAACGCGCTGAGGCGCACGCCGTACTGCTCGCGGATGAGGGCCGCGAAGCCCTTGCCCGTGACGCAGCCCATGCGGGCGGCCGTCTCCTGCACCACGATGAGCAGAAAGCACATCACCGGGATTGACCACAGCTGCTCGTAGCCAAAGACGGCGCCGGCGTTCGAGAACGTCGCCACGCCACCGGCGTCCATGCCGGCGAGCGCCGTGAGCAGGCCGGGACCGAGGGCACCCAGCACGGCGGCCACACGCAGCGGCTCGCGGTGACGGACGGGCGCGGAGCTGTCAGCGCCGACGGAACGCACGCCGCGGAGATTCTTCCAGACCTTGAAGCTCCTCACGGGCACCGCCTACCCAAGCACCGGGGTGACGAGGGCGAGCGCCACGCCCACAAAGACGACGACGGCGAGCACAAGCGCCACGACCTGCAGCGCAAGACCGCTCGTGTCGGCACCCTGCTCGTCGCGACGGCGCAGGACCAGCAGGTAGATGGGCGCAAGCACGAACGTGACGACCACGGCAGCCACGCTAGCCTCGAAGCCGCGGAGCAGCTGGAACACGATGGCGCCGAGCCCCTCCGTGGCGCCACTCACCACGCCATTGGCGGCAGCACACACGAGCATGACGATCGCGGCCCACAGCACGCCCATCGCAATGCTCTTCACCGCAAAGCCGGGAACGGACGGGGCGTCCTCGTCGTCCTCGTCGTACTCGAGGAAGAAGTTCGTCACGAAGCGCACCATCTCGACGGCGGCGACGAGAGCGACGGGTGCCGCGAACGCAACGGCCACGCCCGTGTCCGGGCCGAGGGCGATGGCAAGCACCACCGCGGCGGCCATCCAGAAGAAGAACCACATCTCGTTGCGCAGGAAGCGCATGAGGTCGCCGGAGTTGGTCTCGGAGTCAGAGGAGTTGGCCGTGCCGCCAGCGATGCGCAGGTCCTCCTCGTGCTCCTCCTCCATGACGTCGAGTGCGTCATCGACCGTCACGATGCCGAGGACCTTGCCGCTCTTCTCGTCCACGACGGGCATGGCAAGCAGGTTGTACTTGGCAATGTCTTGGGCGACGTCCTCCTGGTCGTCGTCGGGCTTGGCCGTGAGGACGTCATCGTCGCTGGCGAGGTCCGAGAGGGACACGTCCGGCTCTGAGACGAACAGACGGCGCACGGGTACGACGCCGCAGAGGCGCTCGTCGGCATCCGTGAGGTAGACGTAGTTGACCGGCTCGAAGTCATCGGGTAGGGCGCGCATGCGCTCGGCAACCTCGGCGACGGTGGTCTCGCGCGGAACGGAGACGAACTCCGAGGTCATGATGCGGCCCGCCGTGTCGTCCTTGTAGCCGAGCAACTGGCGGATGGCGCGCTGCTCGTTGATGCCCATGAGGCGCAGGAGCTTCTCGGCACGCTCGTAGTCAAGCTCGCCCACGAGCTCGGCGGCGTCGTCCGGGTCCATCTCAGACAGCATGCGCGAGGCATCGGCATCCTCCATGTCGCCCACGATCTTGGCGGCCATCTCGTCATCATCGAGCTCGGCCATGGCCTCGGCAGCCTGCGCGTCGTCGAGCTGGGCGAACACCTGGCCACGCAGGCGCGGGTCGAGCTGCTCGATGATGTCGGCAACGTCTGCCGGGTGCAGGTCGTCGAGCGTCTGGTGCGAGACGGACAGTTTCACGCTCGAGAGGTCGCGGTCGATGAGGTCCATGTAGTTCCACGCGATGATCCTCTCGGGGATGTCATGGCCCATCGCGTGGGAGGCGCGCATGACGAGGCGCTCGAATGCCGGGGACAGCGCGCGCAGGATGCCGCGCACGCCCACCTCGGCGCCGAGGAGGCGCAGCTGGCTCGAGCTGGTGTCGGAGAGCTTGAGGTCGTTCACGCGCACGACGCGCATGCCACGGGTGTCCACGATCTGCTTGTTGAGCAGGTCTCGCGCGATGAGCACCTCGTCGGGCTGCAGGTAGGAGAAGCGGATGTCTGTTGCGGGGACAGCGAGGCGAACCTCGGTCTCGTCGAACGTCTCCACGTACTTGCGCCACGAGATCATGAACGGCGTCTTGCCGGGGCCTTGGAAGGCAAGCGACGTGACGCGGGGGAAGACCTCGCGCGTGGCGATGCCAAGGTCGTTGACGACGCCAATCCTCTCGCCATTGGCATCGAGGACGGGATTGCCCAGCAGCTGGGACAGATAGATCATACGTGCTCCTTTGTGCTTGCGACCGGGCGCTGCGGCCCGGCGGCACTTTAGCTGCGCGTGCGCACGACGGCTGGCAGCCATCAGGCGCTCACGCAGCCCGGACACCCCATGCGGCGTATCCGGGAGACACGTCACACGGGGTCATCGACTCACAGGTCGGGGTTTCATCAATGACCCTTCTCTTTGGGAACAGGATGTGCGGGTGTGGCCGCACGCTCGCCGCAAGGCTGCGGCGGCACACGAGCGTAGCGCCCATGCGCGGCCCATTGTACACGCGTTTTGACGGCGCCTCGCGGCGGCAGGGCCCAATGCTTGCAAAAAGCTGGCGGGACGGCACGCTCGCGCACCGCCCCGCCATGTCGCTAGCTGTCCGAGCCAGACCCGCTCGAGGAGTCCGATCCGGAGTCGTCACTCGAGCTGTCATCGCTCTTGATCTGCGTGGGCCACACGCAGCCGTCCGGCATCGTGGCATTGCCTGCGGCAACGTCTGCCGGGATGGAGCTGTCGGACTTCATGAGCTCGGTGACCGTCACGAACTCATAGCCCTCGGCCTGGAGCTTCTCGATGATCTTGGGCAGGGCCTCGACGTCTTGGTCGCGGTTGCCGCCGCCGTCGTGCATGAGGATGATGCTGCCGCTCGTGACGTTCTTCGTGGAGTTCTCCACGATGGCATCCACGCCCGGGCGCTTCCAGTCAAGCGAGTCCTGGTTCCACAGCACGCTCACGCTCGCCAGGCCGCCCGAGTTGAGCCACGCCTTCTCGGTGAAGTCTCCGTAGGGCGGGCGGAAGCCCGTCGTCTTGACGCCCGTGGTGGATTCGATGGTGGAGAACGTGCTCGAGAACTCCTGCTGCAACGCGCTCGCGTCGAGCTGGGAGAGCTGCTGGTGCTGGTAGGTGTGGCTCATGACCTCGCTACCGCGGTCGCAGATCTTCTTGGCGAGCTCCGGGTACTCCTCGACGTTCTGGCCGAGGTTGAAGAACGTGGCGTGGATGCCGTACTTGTCGAGAATCTCGAGGTACTTCTCGGTGTAGGTCTCGGCGGGGCCGTCATCGAACGTGAGGGCCACAAGCTTCTTGCTGTCGTCGTCCGGGGAGATCTGGTGGATGGTGACCACGGCGTTCTGCGTCTCCTCGATGGTGTCGCCGCGGGCCGTCTCGCCGGACTGCTTGCCCGTGCGCATCTCGTACTGGCCGGCCTTGGGCCACTGGGAGACGTAGCTCAGGTTGCCCCAGGCGTCGCCACCCATCTCGAGCTGCGGCTCCTCGGTCATGACCTGGACGTCGTAGTCCTCCATGCGGTCTCCGCCGTCGGAGATGTCGAGGCTGTCGCCGGGAGAGACGCGGTAGTTTTTGGCGTCGTCCTCGGACAGCTCGTTGCCGCCGAGCTTGGCCGTGTAGGCGTAGCCCGCCCCTTCCTGCAGGCGCTTGCCAGAGACGGAGACGAGGTTGCCGGCCTTGGGCGAGAGCTCGGCCGTCTGGATGACCTCCTCGCAGGTGCTGCCCACGCGGATGCTCATGGCCTCGCCGTTCAGCGTGATGTCCACCTTGCGGTTTGACCACAGCAGCACGCCGATGATGGCGACCACTGCCACGGCGACGATGCCAACGATGACGTTGCGGGCGCCCGACGGCGCGGACTGGCGGCGGTTGAGACCCGAGGAGCGCGTTCCACCTGTGATGCCCGAGGCGAGCACCGCCATGCCACCAGCGAGGCGGTTGTCACCGGAGCGACGGCCGCGTGCCGAACCACGGTCACGAGGCTGGGACGCGTAGCGAGGCTGGGTGTCATAGCGGCTCCGCCCACGCGAGGCGGACGGCCGGGCGGCGGCGCCGGCGCGAGGGCGGGGCTGGTCGTAGGGACGCGACGCCGTGGCTCGCGATCGGGCATCCATCCGCGGGCGTCCGTCCGTTCGCGGGCGCGAGGACGGACGCTGGGAGTAGGCGCTCGACGAGTAGGGACCCGACGGCCGCGCATCCGGGCGGCGGGGACGCGGAGACGGCGCACCATAGCGCTGCCCCTCAAAGGCCGCTGGACGAGAGTTGCGCGGGCGCGCGGCCGCGTATCCGTCACGCGTCTGTCGACAGGCAGCGCCGTCGCGTTGCGAGTCCACGCGGTGGGCGCGATTGTCTCGGCGACCGCGCGGGTCGCCGTAAGGATCTTGGTTGTAGGGCATGGTCATCCGCTTCTCTTGCCGCAAGGCCGCGGTCCGGGCGGCGTGGCACGAAAGGCTACCCCACCCAATGGACCGCTACTTGCTGGCCTCCTTGAACTCGCGAATGAAGCCGGAGAACATGCCCTTTGTCTTGCCGAGCTGCTCGCCAACCGCCTTCGCGACCTTTGCTCCATTATCGGCGGACGCCGAGGAGGACGCCACCTTGCTTTCGCCGGACGAGGTCTGTGCGGGGTCGGCGCCGGCTGCCTCGTCATAGCTCGCCTTGGCCTCCTGGACCTTGCTCTTGGCCTTGCCGATCATGCGTCCAAGGCTGTGGGCGCCCTTGTCGACGGCCTTGGACGCGGCGTCGTCGAACTTGGCCGTTGCCTTCTTGGCGCCGTCCTTGGCATGCGCGTAGCCCTCGCCCGCCTTGGCGGCCAGGCCACCGGAGAGCTCGAGCTCGGCCGCCTGGTCTCGCACGATCATGCGGCCCTTGTCATAGCGAACGACCCACGCACACGGAATCTCGAAGTAGCCCACGAGCTCGCTGGCGGCGTTTCCCTCGTTGGCGCAGAAGCAGTCCACCTCGCCCGTCGCCACGTCAAAGCTCGCGTCCATGACGTAGCCGAGGAACTTGCCGGACTCGCAGATGACGTCCGCGCCCTCCCAGATGATGCAGGTGTCGAGGTCGAGGCCAAGGCGCTTGCACGCCTCCTCGTCAAAGGACTCCTTGGTACCCGCGCACAGCAGGCCGCCCTCGTGGAACTCGATGCAATCGAGCGGGACGAAGCGGTCATCCTGCTTCACCATCCCGGCCACGTCGGGACGGCGCACCATGATGCCAACGACGCGCTTGCTGTCCGAGGAGAACACGAGGTTGTGGACCTTGCCATAGCGCTTGGGCTCCGGCTGCTCCCCCGCCTTCGCCTGCTTGCGCGAGGCCTTCCCCGGCACAAAGACCCTCTTGCGAACGAGCTGGCCCATCATCTGCTTTGCCATTGCGTACCCATCTCAAAAAGACGGGGCGCCGGCGGTCTCCCGCGGCGCCCCGCATCCAATCGCTTGCGAGAGGCTAGGCCTCAGCGTCCTCGGAGCTCTCCTCCACGTGGACGTCAACGGCCTCGGTGGCAGGCGCCTGCGGAACGGCGGCGCCAACCTTGTCGGCCACGGCGGTGGCGGTGTTCGTCACGGTGTCCGCGGCAGCGGCGACGTTGTCTGACAGCGTGCTGCGGAGCTGGTCCATGCGCTCGCGGGCGAGGTCAATCTTGGCGCGCAGCTCGTCGGTCGTGGCGTCGACCGTGGGACGAAGGCCGCTGAGGCGATCGCTGACGACGCTGCCGCCCTTCTCGTAGGCGTCCGCCGCGGCGTCCCAGGCGTCATTCATGGCGTCGGCAGCCATGGCGCGGCTCTCCGCGCCGGAACGGGGGGCCAGCATGATGCCGGCGACGGCACCCACGGCCGCACCAAAGACGCTTCCCAGGACAAATCCAGCTGCACCCTTGCTCATAGCTGCCTCCTTTGGCACCCGCGCATGCGCGAGCGCTCGTTGTCGGTCGTTCGTTGTTGGCGATTATACCCAGCCGAGGGGCTATGCCTCACCCTCTCCGGGAACGGCATCCGTCTGCGGCTCCTCCACCTGCTCGCCGGCGGTGGCGTCGGCGGACTCGGCGGCGTCCTCCTCGCGGGCGTCGGCGGCAGCGGCGTCCTCGGCGGCCTCGCGCTCGGCAATCTGCTCGGCGTTCTCCACGAGCTCGCGGATGCCCGAGACGATGGCCGCAACGTCGGGCTTGGGGTCGGCACCGCCCGAGTAGGCCCACTGCAAGATCCAGGCCGCGCTCGAGAGGGCCGAGGCAACGAGGACGTCATCGGGGCAGGCAAGCTGCACGTCATAGGTGCGCGGCTCGCCCGTGACCTCCCACGTGCGCCCACAGGAGACGTCGCCGCCCAGGCCCGTCTGGGCCATGAGCTCGATCGTCACATGCTCGAGCAGGTGCGCCACCTCCGTGGAGCCCATGACGTCGCGAAACGTCTCGCCGGAGTCTCCCAGGCAGGCATGCTCCGTGATCTGGGGCAGCAGGTTGTAGACGTGGGTGGTGCCGACGAGGTCCTCGTCGGTCATGAGGGGGCCACCGTTTGCGATGGTGACGCGGGCGGTGAAGTGCTTGGGCGCCACGGCGACGCGGCGGATGTCGATGAGCTGAGCCATGCTTGCTCCCTTGTGGTTGTGCGAGGTTGCCGGCGCTTGGCCACGGGGCCAGGCGGGCAACGTACCAGACGCGTGTGCGCCCTCACAAATGGTAGCCGAATTCTCCCCTCGGGCGCGGGCGGGGGCTAGCGCCGCTCGTCTGCATCCTCGTCTTGGGCCTCGGGCGCCGGCGCGGTGACGCGCAGCAGCGCGATGCGGCGGCCGCGCATGGACTGCACGCGAAACGTGTAGCCCTCGACCTCGAACGCGTCGCCGGGGCTGGGTACCGAGTCGGCAAGCTCGAGGATGAAGCCAGCGACCGTCTCGTACTCCTCGGAGTCCTCGATGGGCCAGCCAAGGTCGCGGGCATCGTCGATGGAGAAGCGGCCGTCAACGAGCCACTCGCGCTCAGACAGGCGCGTGAGGTACTTGTTGTCGGGGTCGAACTCGTCCTCGATCTCTCCCACGACCTCCTCGACGATGTCCTCGATCGTGATGACGCCGGCCGTGCCGCCGTACTCGTCCACGACGATGGCCATCTGGTCATGGCGCTGCTGCATCTCGGACAGCAACGGGATGATGTCCTTTGTGTCGGGCACGAACACCGGGTCGCGCACGTAGTCGCGGACGGGCCGGTCCACCTCGCCCTTGTCGACGATGGGGCCAAGGAGGTCCTTGATGTGGGCCACGCCCACGATGCGGTCGACATCCTCGTGAAACACCGGGATGCGCGAGTAGCCCGTGCGGCGCATGAGCGCAAGGACGCTGCCCAGGGTCTCGGTGTCCTCGACGGCCGTAAGGTCGACGCGCGGCACCATGACCTCACGGGCGATGGCGTCTCCCAGGTCGAAGATCTCGTGAATCATCGACTTCTCCTTGTCGGAGAGCTCGTCCGCGTCCGTCACCATGTAGCGGATCTCCTCCTCGGAGACCTCCTGGCGGTCGTCGGCGGACTTGATGCCGAGAAGTCGGCTCAGGCCGTCGGCAGACTTTGACGTGAGCCACACGAGCGGGGCCACCGCGCGGGAGAAGCCGCGCAGGAATGGCGAGACCGACTTTGCCACGGACTCGGCGTTGGCCAGCGCAATGCGCTTGGGAACGAGCTCGCCGGCCACGATGGAGACATAGGAGACGATGACCGTGATGGCGATGGGTGCGACCGCGGTGCAGATGCCAGCCGGGGCGCCCAGCGAGATGAGCCAATCGGCAAGCGGGTCGGAGAGCGTGGTGGAGGCCACCATGGCCGAGAAGAAGCCCACGAGCGTGATGGCCACCTGGATGGCAGCGAGGAACTGGCCGGAGTCCCCGGAGAGCTCGAGCGCCACCTTGGCGCGCTTGTCGCCCTCGTCTGCGTCATGCTCGAGGACGGCGCGCTTCGCCGCGACGAGCGCGGACTCCGACATCGAGAAGTAGCCGTTGGCGATGGTGAGAACGAGCGTGAGGATGATGCTGAGCGCTACTCCCATGACGGCACCTCCCCGCACATCAAAGTTGCAAGCGGGCTCGCAACGCGGCGGGCCTCATGCGGGCACCTACTGTGACAGTCTCCGGTGTCGTTCTTGGCGTTCATGTTCTCCTCGCTCATGGCATGCCGGCATGGCTGCCGGCTCTGACCGGAATGCCCCGGCCTGGCCGCCGGCTCTCTCGCCGGCTGGGCGCGCATCGCGCGTAGGGATGAGTATACCCAGCGCAGGGCCTGCGGCGTCTTGGGCGGGTCCACTCGTAACACAGCGATTGAAATAGTTATGTTAGTTCATATCTCCCATGGTTTGCGGAACGTCTATGACAATAAGCACCACTTGCGGGCGAGATTTCACCGTTTACAGATGACATATTGCTATAGATAATCTATTGTTCTGACATATTAGCTAAGCAAACTGAGCGGATGTAGCCGCTCGCCCATAGGAAGGATATGCCATGGCACGCTGGACCCTCGACGAGCTCTCTCGCCTCATCGACCACACGAACATCCACGCCGACGCAACGGAGGAGGACCTCGCCAAGCTCTGCGACGAGGCCAAGGAGTATCACTTCAAGATGGTCGCCATCAACCAGGTGCCCGTGAAGTTCTGCTCCGAGCGCCTTGCCGGCACCGACATCGACACCGGCGCCGCCATCAGCTTCCCGCTGGGCCAGACGTCCATCGCCTCCAAGGTCTTCGAGACCAAGGACGCGCTCGCCAACGGCGCCAACGAGATCGACTACGTCGTGAACCTCACGCAGGTCAAGGCCGGCAACTGGGACTACGTCGAGGACGAGATGACCCAGATCGTGGCCGCTTGCCAGGAGGCCCGCGAGGCCACGGGGCTGCCCATCCCCTGCAAGGTCATCCTCGAGACCTGCCTGCTCACCGATGAGGAGAAGGTCAAGATCTGCGAGATTGCCACGCGCGTGAAGCCCACGTTCGTCAAGACGTCCACGGGCTGCTCCACCGGCGGCGCCACCGTCGAGGACGTCAAGCTCATGAAGGCCACCGTGGGCGACGCCGTGCAGGTCAAGGCCTCCGGCGGCATCCGTGACGCGGACACGTTCCTTGACATGGTGCGCGCCGGTGCCACGCGCATCGGCTGCTCGGCCGGCATCCCCATCATCAACGAGATTCGCCGCCGCTTCGAGGAGCAGGGCGTCGACTCCATCGAGCTGTAGGGCCCGCACCGCACAAGACCGCACCCTCTTTGAGAGAGCGCCCGCCGGGTAACCCAGGATCCGGCGGGCGCTCGCTTCATATATATGTGGCAAGGAGGCCGGTGCCAGCCATCCCCACTGGAGGGCTACGCCTCCTCGCGACTGACGTTGAACTCGAACGTGTTGTTCTCGCCGCGGTAGGTGGCCACGGAGTACTCGACGGCCCGGCCATCGGCCTCACGTCCCACGGTGTGGAACAGAAACAGCGGGTCCCCCACCTCGACGTCAAGCAGCGCCGCCGTGGCGGAGTCCGCCTTGATGACGTCCAGGCGACGGTGCGCCTGCGTCACGGGATGGCCCTCGTCGGTCATGGCACCGTACATGCGCTCCGTCGTGAAGTCATAGCTCTCGAAGTTGGGGTAGGGCTCGACGGGAATGTAGCTCTCGACGAACACGTTGGGCTTCTCGTCCACGTAGCGAAGGCGCACGAGCTTGTAGACCTCCGCACGGGGCTTGAGCTCAAGGTTCGCGGCGACCTCCTCGCTGGCCTTCTCGCGCTTGAAGATGACGACCGTGCTGCGAACAACGCGTCCCTCGCGGCTCATGTCCTCCTCGAAGCTGCGGACGCCCATCGTGAGGCCCTGGGAGACCTTGGGCTTGGTGACGATGGTGCCGCGACGCTTGCGCTTCTCGATGTAGCCGTCGTTCGCGAGGATCTGCAGCGCCTGGCGAATCGTGGGGCGGCTGACGCCATAGCTCTTCGCAAGCTCGACCTCGGGAGGGATGATGTCGCCCTCCTTGTAGGTGCCATCCTTGATCTTTGCGAGAAGGTCGTCCTTGATCGACGAGTAGAGCGTTGCCATGATTCTTCCGATTCGACATACCCGCACAGGCGGGCGCATTGTTAGTCTCTATATTCGATATGTTAACCATATTTGTAAGGTTTGCTAATCACAAGACGAGGCACACAAAAAAGAGCCGCCGACGCCTGCGCCAGCGGCTCCCATGTCTTGCACCTGCGATTACTACCTAAAGCTCGCGAAGCTCCTTGAAGATTTCCGCATAGGGACGACCCTTGCCAAATACCGCGCTTGTGCCAAGCACGGCTCCGTCAACGCCCATCTTGTCCGCCTTGGCAATCACCTGCGGCGAGCAGGCGCCGTCAATGATGACCTTGTAGCCGTACTTGTCCTTCGCGGCGACGAAGCGTTCGATCTTCTCGTCCACGTAGTCGAGGTACTTCTGGCCCGAGAAGCCGGGGTTCACCGTCATGACGAGGACGTAGTCAACCACGGGCAGCGAGGTCTCCACCGTCTCGAAGTTGACGCCGGGGTCAACGACGAGGCCAGGGTGCGCGCCCAGGCGCTCGATCTGCAGCAACGTGGAGTTGATGGTGGGCTCGGCCTCCTGGTGCACGTAGACGATTTTCACGCCGGCCTTCACGAGCAGGTCGATCGTCGTGGACTCATGCGTGGCCATGAGGTGAACGTCGCAGGGAACGGGAGAGCAGCGGCAGATTGCCTCGACGTCGCCGATGCCCAGGCCCAGGTTGGGAACGAAGTGCCCGTCCATCACGTCGAGGTGAAAGCCGTCGCATCCGGCGCCGACGAGCTCGTCGACCTCCTCGCCCAGGCGAAGGAAGTCGGCGCACATCATGGAGGGAAGAAGCAGCATCCTGGTCTCCTAGGCGGTCGTCATGAACAGGGTCACGTCGCCGTCAAGCGAGAGGGACTCGCCGCGCGGCAGCAGGAACTGGTCGCCAACCGTGATGTCCTCGCCGTTGGCGCGGCCGGCGCCGCGGGCCACGGTGACGAGCTCGTAGGGGCCGGCCTCGAGTTCGGCAGGGCCGGTGACCTCGACCTTCTCGACGGTGAACGAGTCGTTGGAGACGAGCGTGGTGCGCTTCATGCCCGGCAGCTCCACCGTGGTGGGCTTGGCGGAGTTCACCATCTCGGACTTGTCGTAGTGCAGCGTCTCGATGGCCGGCTCCAGGTGAAGCTCGCGCAGCGAGCCGTCGGCCTGCACGCGGTCGTAGTCGTAGAAGCGGTAGGTAACGTCAGTGGACTGCTGGATCTCATAGACCACGGTGCCCTTGCAGCACGCGTGCAGCAGACCGGCCGGGATGTAGACGAAGTCGTCGCGCTTCACGGGCAGGTGGCCGATGAGGTCGTCCCAGCGGCCCTCGTCGATGTAGCCGCGCAGGTCCTTCTCGTCAGTGGCGTTGTGGCCAAAGACGATGGCGGCGTCGGGCTCAGCCTCGAGGAAGTACCAGCACTCGTTCTTGCCATAGGGAAAGCCGAGAGGGACGGCGTGCTCGGTGTCGGGGTGGACCTGGATGGAGAGGTCGTCCTCGGGGCCAAGCAGCGAGACGATGACGGGGAAGATGCGATCCGTGTCACCAAAGAGCTCGGAGTGCTCGCTCCATAGCTCGCCGAGGGTCTTGCCCTCGTACTCGCCGGAGACGCAGACGTTGGACTCATCGCCCTGAACGGCGAAGGCCCAGGCCTGGCCAACGCCATCGGGCATCCAGTCATAGTGCCAGTAGTCACGGACGGTCGTGCCACCCCAGACGGTCTTCTTGGGGATGGGCTTGAAGCGCAGGAGTGCCATGTTGTGCTCCCTTCATTGGACGCAAGCGGTCGCGGTGGCAATGGCACCGGGGTCGATTGCCAACGCCGCCGCTTGCCCTTGGCTGACAAACAGAGGCAGGCCCCGGGAGCCTCAAGGGCTGCCCGGGGCCTGAACTAGAGCGGACGAGTGGGAAGGGCCCGCTCAGATGGTCGGGTTCTCAGCCCTTAGAAGACGCCGATCACGCAGAGGACAGCCACGACCACGCAGAGGATGATGATGACCTTCGTGGGCGAGTACTGCTTCTTGTTGAGCATCCACCAGGTGAGCAGGACCGCGATAAGCGGCAGGATGCCGGGGAAGCAGCCGTCGAGGGTGTCCTGCAGCGGCTTGAACTCGCCACCCATCGGGATGTTGAGCGTCGTGGTGAGGACGATGTTGCCGGCGGACAGGGCGCCGATGACCATGATGCCCAGCACGTTGAAGGCGTCCGTGAGACGACGGGCGGCCTCGCCGACGATCATGTCGACCGCGCCGACGCCGAGCTTGTAGCCCATGCGGAAGCAGAAGAACGAGATGGCCGGGCCAATGATGCCCCAGGTGATGATGTAGAACAGCGGGCCGATCGCGGAGCCGCCGGCGGCGAGGCTCATGCCGATGGAGAGCAGGATCGGGACGATGATGCCCTGGACGATGGAGTCGCCGATGCCGGCCAGCGGGCCCATGAGGGCGGTCTTGACGTTGTTCGGCATGTCCTCGGACACCTCGCCGCCGAGGGCGATGTTCTCCTCGAGGGAGGCGACGATGCCGTTGATGATCGTGCCGGTCTGGGGCTCGGTGTTGTAGAACACGGACTGGCGGGTGAGCAGGCGGCGCTTGGCCTCGGGGTCGTCAGCGTAGTACTTGTTGGCGAACGGGATGTAGGACCAGGCGAAGCCGTGGGCCTGCAGCTTCTCGTAGCTCATGGAGGACAGGTGGGTGAAGGCCCAGCGCAGCCAGAGCTGGTTCAGGTCGTGGTTGGTAAGGCCCTGCTTGCCGTTGGGGCCAACCTTCGGCGTAATTTCCTTTGCCATTTTCGTTGTGCTCCCTTCTTAGAACAGGTCGTCGTCTTCGTAGGAACCGTCAGCGTTCTCGGCGGCGTTCTCGGCAGGCGCGGCAGCGACCTTGCCAGAGGACTGGTACACGAGGTAGGCGACGAGGGCGGCGATGAAGACGATGGCGACCATCGGCAGGCCGGCGAAGGCCAGGAGCACGAAGCCGGCGAAGAAGTAGATGAGCTGGATCTTCTCCTTGATGACGATGTTCATCAGCATGCCGATGCCGAGGGCGGGCAGGACGCCGCCAAGGACGGAGATGATGTGCGTGACGATCTCAGGCACGGAGTTGAGCAGGGTGTCAACGAGGCCCTGGCCAAAGTAGATGGCGAGGAACACGGGGACGGCGCGCAGGAAGAACGTGCAGATCTGCGGGTAGACAACGTGCCAGAGGGTGATGCCGCGGTCGTTGTTCTCCTCGGCGGCCTTCTGGGCGCCGTTGTTGAAGAAGGAGTACAGGGCCATGCGGGTGTTGTAGAAGATCAGGCCGAAGGTCTGGCCGATGAGCACGGAGAGCGTCACGGCGACAGCCGGGTCCTTCGTGGTGGCAAGGGCCAGGCCGATGCCGCCGTAGGTGGCGTACGTGATCTCGGAGTTCGTGGCGCCGCCCGTGGAGAGGTTGGCGATGAACACGGCCTGGACGGCAACGCCGCACAGGACGCCGGCCGTCACGTCACCAAAGACGAGGCCGCACAGAAGGCCACCGACGAGCGGGCGGCCGACCATGTAGAAGCTGCCCGTAATGCCGAACATCGGCGCGGACTCGATGGCGCCCAGGTAGCAGAACACGCCACACATAAGCGCTGGGAAAAGCAGTTCCATTTCTCCTCCTTCAACGATGGAACCCTTGCTCCGGCCTGTCGCCGGCATTGCCCGCCCGCAGGCGAGCGTCTTTCTCCTTGCAAAGCGTCCGTGGCCCGCGACCCTCCCCAAGGGGCGCGAACCACAAGCGGGCGCTAGGCGGACTGGTACTTGGCCTTCATGGCCGGCCAGGTGACGGGCGAGTTGTCCGGGATCAGCTGGAACTCGACCTTCACACCCTGCTCCTCGAGGTAGTCGAGGGCCACGACGTCGTCGTCGTTCAGGCACACGGCGTTGCCCATGGGCTTGGTGTCGGGGCGGGCGCCGTTGAGGTTGCCGATGTTGAGCACGGGGCCAAAGTTGCCACCGGCACGCACGATGTCGGCAAAGCCGGTCGTGGAGTCAGAGATGATGTAGAAGTTCTTGCTGGAGGCGTGGACCTTCTCGAGGGCCTTGACGCCCTGCTCGACGTTGTAGATGCCAAGCTTGAGGTTGGCGGCCGCGGCCTTGAGGACCTTCTTGCGCAGTTCGTCCGCGGCGACCTTGTCGCTGATGACGATGATCGAGTCGACGGGCTTCTTGGCGACCCAACGGGTCATGGTCTGGCCGTGGATGACACGGTCGTCAACGCGAGCGAGAGTGATTGCCATGATTCCTCCCATGTCTCTCTTGCTTATCCTTCGGGGTCAACGCCCCGCAGATTCCTCGGGGTTCACGCCCCGTAGATCCCTTGTGAGTTGGCCGCCGCTCGGGCGGCGCGGCATGGAGGGGCTCCCCTTCGGCGAATCGCCAGCCCCTCCCGCCGGCTAGAACAGGTCGTCCTCGTCATCATCCGAGGCGTCCGCAGGCATCTCCGCAGCCACGACGCCAGCAGACCCGGCCATGAGCGCGGCGGAAGCAACCGCGTCAAGGTCGTCAGAGCTCATCGCGAGCACGCCAGCCTCGAGAAGCATCGAGAAGTTGGCGCCCGCCACGAGCCTGATGTGCTCGGGATTGGTGAGGAACAGGGCGTATGCCTCGTTGCACGGCGTGCCGCCGAGAAGGTCGGCGAGGATGAGCAGGTCACCCTGGGCGAGCAGCTCATTGACACGCGCGGTGAGACGGTCGCGGAAGTCATCGATGCCCGTGTCCGTGAGGCTCACGGCACTCACGTGATCGGCGCCCGCGGCCATCATGTGGAAAGCGTCAAGGAGTCCCTCGCAGAGGCTGCCATGTGACGTAAGCAATATGTTCATTGAATTCCTTTCGCTATGTCCTGACCTGTAGAATACATATTCACCGAGCCCTCACATTTGAAGGGCAAGTTCCAAATGGCGAACGGCATATTTTTAGGCGTGAATGGTACTTATTAGCGTCATAAGAAATTATTTGTGCTTACATTTAGCTAATTCACAGCGTTTTGTTAGCTCTTTAGATGTATCCTATCAGCAACACAACGTCCGTTCATATAAGTACGGGCTAAGGAGCCGGGCAACCGGCAAAAGCGTCGGTCCCGGATACGGGGCCGCAGGAAAGGAGATCCGCATGTCACGTTGGACCCTCGACGATCTCGCTCGTCTCGTTGACCACACGAACCTGCACGCAGACGCAACCGAGGCAGATATGGCCAAGCTCTGCGACGAGGCCAAGGCCTATCACTTCAAGATGGTCGCCATCAACCAGGTTCAGTCCAAGTTCTGCTCCGAGTACCTCGCTGGCACCGATATCCACACCGGCGCCGCCATCGCGTTCCCCCTTGGCCAGACGTCCATCGCCGCCAAGGTCAACGAGACCAAGGACGCCATCGCCAATGGTGCCAACGAGATCGACTACGTCGTGAACCTCACGCAGGTCAAGGCCGGCAACTGGGACTACATCAAGGATGAGATGACCCAGATCGTCGAGGTCTGCCGCGAGGCCAGCAAGGGCCGCGACGAGGAGATTCCCTCCAAGGTCATCTTTGAGAACTGCCTGCTCACCGATGACGAGAAGGTCAAGCTCGCAGAGATCGCCCGCGAGGTTGAGCCCACGTTCATCAAGACGAGCACCGGCTTCTCCACCGGCGGCGCCACCGTCGAGGACGTGAAGCTCATGAAGGCCCACTGCGGCGACAAGGTCCAGGTCAAGGCCGCCGGCGGTATTCGCGACGCCGACACGTTCCTCGACATGGTTCGCGCCGGCGCCACGCGCATTGGCTGCTCGGCCGGCATGCCCATCATCGACGAGCTCAAGCGTCGCTTTGAGGAGCAGGGCATCGACTCCATCGAGCTGTAGACGACTCGTCTGGCGGCTACCGCTCATACTGGCGGTAGCCGCTATTTTTCTCGCGCGGGTCTTGCCCAGGCGGCCCGCTCACCTAGGAGGAACCATGGGACCAATTCTTCTCGAGCCCACCTACATCTCCCCCATCTGGGGAGGCACGCGCATCTCCGAGGCGCGGGGCCTGCCGCACGGCGGTGACGTCAACAATGGCGAGGCGTTCGACGTCTCGGCGCACGAGGGCATCTGCACCACGGTGGCAAACGGGCCGTGCGCCGGCATGAAGTTCGACGAGTTCCTCGCCCGTTACCACGACGAGGTCATCGGCGACCTCGACGACGAGGCGACGATCCAGGTGGTCTCCATGGACCCGAAGGAGTTCCTCTCCGTACAGGTCCACCCCGACGAGGCGTACGCCCAGGCCGCCGAGGGCGATCACGAGAAGGCCGAGAGCTGGTACATCCTCCACGCCGAGCCCGGCGCGGAGCTCATCGCCGGCTGCTCGACGGATGACGTCGACGCCCTGCGCGCCGCAGCGGCGGACGACACGATTGGCAACCGCTACGGCAAGCGCGTCGAGATGCACGAGGGTGACTTCATCCTCATCCCGGCGGGGACCATGCACGCGCTTGGCCCGGGGATCTTTGCCGTTGAGATTGGCTCGTTTGGCAACACGACGTACCGGCTGTGCGACTGGGGACGCGGGCGCGAGCTGCACGTTGAGAAGGGCTTTGACGTACTCAAGACCAGCAACGAGCCAAGCGTTCGCCATCTCGGGCTCTATGACGAGAGCGCGGGCACGCGCGTGCGCACGGGTGTCGAGCACGCACTGTTCACCTCGAACGTCGTGGACGTCGTGGGCGAGTGGAGCTGCGAGGGCACCGGGCGCTACCAGGTGCTCACGTGCGTCCACGGCAACGCGGTCATTGAGGCCGACGAGGGCACGGTTGAGCTTCCCTACACGATGTCTGCCGTGATTCCGGCGTGCGCGGGCAGCTATACCGTTCGCGGGAACTGCCGCGTGCTTCAGAGCTATCGGCCGTAGAGTGTGTGCGGGCGGGCCGAGTGGGCCGCCCCGATTGGAGGCAACCATGAGACAGCGCATTGCAATCACCGGGGCAAACGGGTATCTCGCGAGCCTCGTGCAGCGCTACAACGCGGAGCGCTTTGAGTTCGTTCGCGTGAGCCGCGCCGACGTGGACTACACGAAGCCGGACGAGGTAGCGCGGTTCTTTAGCGACCTTGACTTTGACCTGCTGTTTCACACGGCGGCAAACGCCACGACGGCAGACTGCGAGAGCGATCCGCACGGCACGCACCTCGTGAACTGCGACTCGGCCATTGAGATCGCGAAGGTATGCGAGAGCCGCGGCAAGCGCATGCTGTTCATCTCCACCGAGCAGCTGTTCAACGGCAAGAGCGAGCCGGGCCCGTTTGGCGAGGATGTGGAGCCAAACTGCGTCACCAACTACGGACAGCAGAAGGCCGAGGTTGACGCATGGCTGCAGGAGAACTCAAGCGACCACGTCACGCTGCGCCTTTCTTGGATGTTCGGCATGGCCATGCCTGGGGTCAAGCCCTCCCCCGGCATCGTGGGCAACGTGCTAAAGGCGTTGCGCACCGAAACCCCTACGAAGTTTACCGTGAACGAGAAGCGCTGCATGACCTATGCGCAGCAGCTCGCTGACAACTTCGGCAAGATCTGCGAGCTTCCGAGCGGGACGTATCACTTTGCCGCCGCAAACGGCACGGGAGCGGACGATGGCCTGAGCACCTATGAGTGCGCCAAGGTCGTAGCACGCAAGTTTGGCTACGACGACGACAAGATTGAGCGGTTCATCCTACCGAACCACGATCGCTATACGGATCGTTTCCGCGACTTCCGCCTCGATGCGAGCAAGCTTGCCAGTCATGGCATTGAGCTTGGGGCTTTCGAGGCAAACGTCGACCGTTGTCTGAGCGATTTTGGCTGGAACTAGGCCTTCACAAACCGCAAATGCAAAGCTGGGGCCGCCGGTCAATTCGACCGGCGGCCCCTCTTCACGTGCTCGGACAATCTACCAAGAAAGCAGCTGATTCACTTGGTCCGAAAACCGATTTGTGAACACCATTTGGATGCAAAGTTGTAAACGTCGATAGTTTGATTAGTTAAGCAAGGCTGTGTACCAGCCGTTTTATAGCTGGGAATCATCGCTAGTATCCGCAAATATTGCTAATCGGTGTTCACAAATCGGTTTTCGGACCGTGGATTTGCCTCTCTTCCACGTAAAGCAACCGCACCCCATCACGCGAGCCCGAAATCCAACATCATCTGATGCCGGCGCAAGCTCATTCCAGTCGACAGGGGCCTCCGATACGGCCTGAGACCAAGTCGCGATCTGATGAGCAAGGCTATACCGTCCGTCCTCGCTTCGTCAGAGATCTGCTCCCTCGAGATGAACAGGCATGACTTTCCCATCATCATAAGTGCGTTCTGCCTCGCTTCGTCTGAAGTCCTGTCCTCGGGCTTTGTATGCCACTCGCGCCCCTGGTACTCGACATCGAGGTCGGCCTCATCAAACAGCAGGTCGGCCCTGAGAGACGATCTTGAGCACTCTCTAGCAGCGGCGGCACTGAGCATAATCTCAGCATTGAGCAGAGGTTTTCCGCATCCCCATCCTCCAAGCCTGCGCGGAAGGCTCAGCATGACGGCCAAAACCGTCTCTCGGGGAGATGCCGAACCGTCAATCGAGTAAAGGGCCGCTTGCTTGGCAACATCTATTCCACGAAACGAATCAGAGAGCCGCAACACACTGCTTATCCTCGAATGACTCGTCAAGGACGCTACGCTATATTCACAGGCCCCATTTACCAGAAGCGAGTAGCTGCCGCACAACTCCATGGCCAGCGAAATCGTCTTGTAAAGCCCCAGCTCGGATGCAAGCTGGGCAACGATCAGTTCCGGTGAGCAGATATAAACGCCCGGCTCAACGCCCGCAAGAAGTCCGTCGGAAACGGGACCGCTCCACACGTGACAACGCGCGGAAGGAGAGCGACGCCTTGCGGCGTCCTTGCCGACCACAATGTCAACGGGTTCCCTGAGGCCAAGCGCCAGCGCGGCATGATGTATGCGCTCGAAGGGCGAGTTTGGCAACTCAAGCGGACGAAGTGACGCATCGGCAGCGAGAGCCTCGGCATCAAGGGTGGCAAGCATGTCATCTGGGTACAGCTGAGCCAGAAGCTCACGGGTCAAGGCCGGGTCCTCCACGCGGGAGCGGCGCCAGAATGCCAGGGCGCTCTCGTAGCCAATCACGATCGACGAGCCCCTTTGCGGCCGCGCGATGCCCGCGCCACACACGCCGCCGAATCCAGAGGTACCAGCAAGCCTATCCACAACCTCCCCCTCCCTCTTGGGTGGGGCAGATACTAGGGAACCAAAGGACCAGCAACGCTCCTTGCGCTCACTAATCCGGCGAGTGGCTGTTTGATTCTTGTTGGATTTGTGTCAGACGAGCTAGGCGGCCCACTTTTGCCAAAGGGCACCGATTTTTTGCAACCGAGCGTCCGGTGAACGGTACGCCAAAAAGAGCGGCTCCGCCGAGAATCCTCAGCGGAGCCGCGCCTAAAGCTCAGCGGAGAACGCTACCTGCCGGCAGCCCGGCGGCTCTGCCACTCCTCGGCCAGCTTGGCCTGGACGTCATGCGGAACCTGCTCGTAGCCGTCAACCTCAAGCGTGAACTCGCCCGTGCCACGAGAGAGCGAGCGCAGGCGCGTGGCGTAGTCGAGAACCTCGGCATAGGGCACGCGCGCCTGGATGACCGTGGTGCCGCGCTCACCTGCGTTCATGCCCTCGATGCGTCCACGGCTCGCGCTCACGTCTCCCATGACGGATCCGGCGTAGTCCTCGGGCACGGTGACCTCGAGCTTCGCCATCGGCTCGAGCACAACGGGCTCGGCGTCTGCTGCCGCCTTCTGGAAGCCGATGCGCGCCGCGGTCTTGAACGCCATCTCATTGGAGTCGACGGAATGATAGCTGCCGTCATAGCAGGCAACGCGGACATCGATCATCGGATAGCCCGCCACGACGCCCTCGCGCATGGTCTCCTGAACACCCTTGTCGACCGCCGGGATGAGGCCCTTCGGGATACGACCGCCCACGACCTCGTCAACGAATTCATAGCCGCCGCCGGGATTGGGCTCGAGGCGCAGCCAGCAGTCGCCGTACTGACCGGCACCACCCGTCTGCTTCTTGTGGCGACCCTGGGCACTGGCCGTGCGACGAATCGTCTCGCGGTAGGGCACGCGCATGGGCACAACGTGGGCCGTGACGCCGGCTCGAGCGGCCATGCGGTCGAGAAGCACGGACACCTGCGCCTCGCCGATGGCGGAAATGACGGTCTGTCCCGTCTCCTCGTTGCGCGTTACCTTCATCGTGGGGTCGGCGTCGCAGCTCTTCTCCAGGAAGCTGAACAGCTTGTCCTCCGTGCCGCGCTTGTCGGGCTCGATGGCAACCTGGTACAGGGAGTTGGGGAAGCGGAACGCCGCGGCCTCCACCTTGCCCGTGACGGACAGCGTGTCTCCCGCCATGGCAGAGATCTTGGGCACCACGACGATGTCTCCGGCGATGGCGCTCTGGACCTCCGTCATGTCGCGACCGACCATACGGTAGATGTGCGCGAGGCGCTCGGACTTGCGCGTGCGGGCGCACGTGAGCTCAAGACCGGGCGTGATGGTACCCGCAAGCACCTTCATGAGGGCGATCCGGCCGTTCTGCTGGTCGTTCAGAACCTTGAAGACAAAGCCCACCGGGCGGTCATCGCCCTCGTCGATGTCGAGGTAGTCACCGTTGACGAGCGGCACGCCGCCAAAGTCGGCGGCACCGGGGAAGTACGTCTCGATGTCGTCCATGAGACTCGTGACGCCCTCCTCGCGCGTGCAGGAGCCGGCAAACACGGGAACGAAGATGCGCTCGGCAATGGCCTTGGCGAGAAGCCCCTCGAGCTCGTCCTGCGTAAGCTGGCCGTCACCCTCGAGGTACTTGAGCATGAGCTCATCGTCTGCCTCAACCACAAGCTCGCAGAGATGGGCGCGGGCCTCATCGGCGGCGCCGCGCATGTCGTCCGGGATGTCGCAGACAATGGGCTTGCCCGAACCGTCGAGGCGACGCGCCTGCATGCGGATGACGTCGATGATGCCCTTGAAGTCGTCGCCCACGCCCCAAGGCAGCGTCACGGCGCCAAGGCGCATGCCAAAGCGCTCCTGCAGCGCCGCAAGCGTGGCGTCATAGTGGGCCTCGGAGCGGTCGATGCGGTTCACGAAGACGGCACGGGCCAGGGACAGGTCCTCGGCCGCATACCACAGGCGCGTGGTGACGGCGCCGGGATCGCCGGCAGCGTCGACGACAAAGACTGCAGTCTCCACGGCAGACATCGCGGCATAGGCGTCACCGATGAAGTCCGGGTAGCAGGGGGCATCGATAACGTTGAGACGGGCGCCCTTCCACGGCACGGGGGCCATGGCGAGCTTGATGGAGAAGGAGCGCTTCTCCTCCTCGGGGTCGTAGTCGAGCGTGGGCTTCGTGCCCTTGTGGCCACCAAGCCTGTTCGTGACGCCAGAGAGATGGAGCATGGCCTCGGCAAGCATGGTCTTGCCCACGCCACCTTGGCCGACGAGGGCAACGTTCCTAATCTTCTCGCTCATGATGACTCCCTCCGTTGAGGTCCACGTGGCCCAGCGGAGGGAGGAGTCGCCGCACACGACCCACCCAAACCGCCTTGGGTGGGCGTCGGGGTGCCCACGCACGCCACGGCATTCGTTGAGTCAACCGTACCCAAAGCGCCGGACAAAAAAGCCCTGCCCACCACGTTACGCGGCGAACGGGGCACCTGGCGTGGCGGGCGGCGAGGGCTCTCTGACGCGGACGGACGGACGCGAGAGACGTATCTCGATCTTGCAGCCCATGGCCGCAGCGACGGTCTCCAGAGTCGAGATGGTGGCGTTGCCGTTGCCCTGCTCGAGCCTGCTGAGACAGGACTGATGAACGCCGGAAAGCTCCGCGAGCTGCGTCTGCGTGAGGCCAGCCTCCGCGCGGGCATCGGCGAAGGTCTGGCCAACTCTGTGCATGAGCTCGCTGTCTTGGCCGCATCGTCGAGGCACGGAGCTCACCGGCCTCGGGTAGTCGGCGGCACGTCGAAGGAAACGAGCTCGCGGGCAAATCTGTTACCAGCGACGCCCCACCCCGAACCTATTTCCATGCCGACTCACCCCAAACTCGCGCGTTATGGGCTGATAAGATGGGCGGGCAAAGGCCCGCCCACACAGTCCTTTGATTTGAGTTTAGTCGGCCGTCTTGGGGCAGGCTGAAAATATGAGATATATGGAATATCCCTTACTCGAGGCTACCGTTCACCTCAAGAATCCTGCCGCCCGCCTCCGTGAGCTCGTACTCGTTCTCGAGCTGGCCGCCGTTCCTCAAGAAGCGGGCGCGCACGGTGATAAGGTCCTTGTCCTCAAGCGCCCTTATCGAGTTTCGCACGGTGGCAACGCTGCACGAGAAATCGCGCGCAAGGCCGTTCACGCTCAGGACGCATGGGGCGACACCCGCCTGGATGCGCTTGAGGATATCGAGCTCGCGCTCGTTGATGCGAACGCCTACGACGGCGCTTACCTTGGCTCGCTTTGTCATGCGATATCCAATCGAATTAGTTTCCCGCTCCCCTAAAGTTAACGAATCAAGGCTTTAACCAGCTGAAATATGCGTTATATGCGTTCTGCCGCAACGTTCTGCCGCAAACAAGAAAAGGACGGGGCGCGCATGGCCCCGTCCTGAACGCCTTCCCCGATGATTCTCCCCGCTACCTCGAGCGCCTGCGCGCGGTCAGACCAGCAGTAAGCGCCGCGGTGGCTCCTGCAAGGAGGGCAAGCGGGGCTGCGGAGGCGCTGTCGCCTGTCTGCGGGAGCTCCTTCCCGGCCGGCTTGGCGTCAGAGGCGCCGGGCGTCTGGGGAGCAGAGGGGGCCACCGGGTCCTGCGTCCACTTGCCATAGAGCGTCATGGAACCCGTGAGCTCCGCGCCATCCTCCCACTTGGCGGTGCAGGCCTCATCGGTGTACCAGCCATCGAACGTCCAGCCGTCCACCGCGGCCTGGGGCTTGGCGGTGTAGGAAGCCCCAACCTCGAGGCCCTCGTCAGACGCAGGGAGCGTGACATCGTTTGGCCTGGTGCCCACGTACTGGTAGTTGACGTTCACGAGGCCATGGGCCGCCTTGAGGGCAATCGGGCTATTTTGGCCTTGGAAGCTGCCAGCCTCAACGGCCTTGACGTGCTTCGTGTCGCCGTGGGCAGACCAGCGGGCGTCTGCAGCGTCGTCATACCAGCCATCGATGGCATGGCCGCAGTCGCCAAACCCATTGAGCGCGTCTTCGTTGTGGGTTGCCCCGAGCAAGATGGAGCCGCCAGCCTCGACGTAGACGTCGTCACCGGCAAGCGCGGCGTTGTTGTTGTCGATGACCGCGGAGTTGGGAAGCGTCAGGTTTGCTCCGGAGCGCACGACAACGCCGCCGCCCATCTGCGCCAGGTCCCTCTTGGTAGAGCAGTTCGCCTGCGAGGCATCGTTGCCCGTGATGGTGAGCGCGGCACCCTCGGCAAACGTGGCGTGGGCACCGGCGTCGAGGAACAGGCCCGTTACGTAGTTGCCCGTGATGGACACCTTGGAGGCGGCATCGACGTCAAGCGAGGCATTCTTCTTCATCAGGCGAATGCCAGCATTCCAGTAGCTCTTGCCCAGCGTGCCGGTCACCTGGACGTCGGCGTTGGTGAACTGGCCCTTTCCGGTAAAGATGATGCCGTTACGGCCATTGTTGTTTGCCGTAACCTTCGAGTTGGCAATGGAGAGGTTGCCCGCCGAAAGGCCGTGGTCGCCGTTGTCCGAAAAGTCGACGACAGAGCCGTTCTTGATGTCGAAGTGGGAACCGTTCGAACCATTACCGGTTGAGTTCGTCACGTTGACCGTGGAGGCATCGACCGAGGCAGTGAACGTACCCGTAAAACCAGAGCGGTTGTGGTCGGAGGTGTAGGTGGAGCCACCCTCGATGTTGACGTTGTAGCCGCCGTCGCCACCATCCCACTCGAGCGCATCCTGCCCATAGTTCTTGATTGTGAGATTGGAGCCGTTGCGCAGGTTGAGCTTGTTGTTGGAGCAGAAGTAGATGGCGTGGACGTTCTGGCCGGTGCCAGCACCATCCATGCTGAGCGAGGCAGCGTCAAGTGTGAGAGAGGCATCCTTGCTGGCGCAAACTGACATCCAGTTCCACTCAGCCGTGTAGGGCGTGGAGCCAACGCCGCTCATAGATGCGTTGACGTTCTTGAGCACAAGCGCATGGCCCCAGAGCGCGACTCCCTTGTCGGTAAAGGTCAGGGAGTGGCCGGCACCGTCGATGGTAAGGTCGCGGCTCAGGTTGAGACCTTTGGTCTGGGCGTCGGCAAGCAGTTCGATCGTTGCCCCATCGGTGCTACTCGCCGCAGCGAGGGCGGCGTCGAAGGAGTCATAGTCCTGGCCATTGAAGCGAGCCACGGGATTGGCGACGGGCGTTGGGTTCGCATCCTCCTGGGGCGCGACTGCGGCATCATCAGCGGGTTCGGCGACATCCGCGGTGACCGCCTTGTCAGTCGCGGCAGGTGCGTCCTCGGCCTTGGCCTCTTGCTGCGTCAGGGCCTCCTGTGGGGCAACCTGCTCGTCGGCGATGGCGGCAGCGGGCGCAAGCGCGCCGAGCGAGGCCACAAGGCCAGCCGTGACGGCAGCGATGGCAACGCGACTGCGCAGGGTGCCGTTGGTGTTTCTCGATTTCATATCGGGCTCCCTTCCCAAATGGGTATCGGATGCCCGCCTTCACTTGGTTATTCCTCGATAGAAGTGAGGAGAATTCTTGGCCTCCTCAACTAAAGTTAATCAAACAACGCGTTTACCTGCGGAAATATGACTTATAAGCATAGGCGGGCATATAAGAGGGGCCAGGCACGGAAGGCCTGGCCCCTCGCATTTGCCTTATGCGGCACTACTTGCGCTTGCGGCTCGCCACGAGACCGCCCGCGATGCAGGCAACCGCAACGGCGGCCACCACGATCGGCAGCGCGGCGTTGTTCGTGTCACCCGTCTGGGGAATGGCCTTATCGGCGTCTCCCGCATCGGCGTTGGTATCGCCTGCGGCAGGCTTGACGTAGGTGTTCGTGAACGTCTGGCCGTTGCCCTCGACGCTCGCCTGGAGCTGGCCGTTGCCGTCATCCGTGACGGTCACGGTGACCGTCTTCTGGGAGGAGTCGTACGTGACGCCCTCCTCGCTGCCAGCGATCTCGGAGACCGCGAAGGTGTAGGTACCCGCCTGCTTGAGCGTGAGCTCGTGGAAGGTCACGTTGCCATCGGCGTCGTTGGTGGCCTCGTCCATGAGCTGGCCGCCGTTCTCGAGGCGGAACGTGAACTCGCCGTCCGCAAGCTCGGCACCCTCGAGCACCTTCTTGGCGTTGAGCGTGACGGTCGCAGGCGCAGCCTCGTAGACGTTCTTGAAGGTAACGCTAGTGTCGCCGGACGCCGTGGCAGAGAGCGTGCCGTCGCCATTGTCGGAGACCTTGACGCTCACCGCGTAGGCGGTGGTGTCATAGGAGACGCCCGCGGCATCACCCGTGACCTCGCGAACCGTGTAGCTGTGCTCACCAGGGGCGTCATAGGTGAGCTCGGGGAACGTCACGGTGCCGTCCGCCGCGTTCGTGGCGGTGGCAACCACGTCATCACCCTCGAGAAGTTCGAAGCTGAACTCCCCCTCGCGCAGGTCTCGGCCGGCGAGCTCCTTCTTGACGCTCACATCCCGGGAGACGCTGTAGCTCAGCGGGGCCACGGCGTAGGTGTTGGCAAACGAGACGGGGCCGGACATCTCGGCAGTGAGGTTGCCCTTGCCGTCATCGGTCACGGTGACGGAGAAGCTCTTGGCAGAGTCGTTGGTGATGCCGGGCTTGGAACCGCTCTCGGAGATGGTGTAGTCGAACGTCTTGCTCATCTCGTCGCCGAGCATGGCCTTGGCGAAGGTCATGGGGCCAAAGGAGACGTTGCCGCCCCGGTTGGTGACGGTGGTCTCGTCGGGCAGGGGCGCACCCTCGGTGTCGGCAGAGATCGTGAAGGAGAAGTCACCGTCATTAAGGGCCGGCGCCTCAAGACCGTTCGCAACGATGGCCTTGGTGGCGTTCACGGAGACGACGGCGTCATTGGTGCCGTACTCGTTCACGAAGGAGAGACCGCCCTCGGGGGCCTTGACGCTGGCGACGAGTTCGCCAGCCTCGTTCACGGTGACGTCGACCTCAACGCGCTCGGCGCCCTGGGTCACGGCCTTGACGCCCGCCGGGAGCGCGGAGGTGTCCTCGGCCACGTCATAGAGGTAGGTGCCCGTCTTGGCGAACGCGATGTCACCAAAGTGGAACGAGCCGTCCGCGTCGTTGGAGACGGTCGTCTCGGCAGGAAGCGGGGTGTCGGCGGCGGAGCCATCGGCCGCGGAGATGGTGAAGCTAAACTCGCCGGCAGCAAGGGCGCGGCCGTTAAGCGTCTTGTGGCCGGCAAGGTCGGTGGCGCCGTCGACCGTGACGGGGGCGGGCGCCGCAAGGGTGATCTGCGGCTCCTCGTAGGGGGCCGTCTTGGCGGCGGAGATGACGTCGTCCTGACCGGTCTGCTTCGAGATGGTCCTGTACTCGACGTAGGTGGCCGAGCCGTCGTTGGTGGGATAGGTCTGCTCAGAGCCCTTGGCGGCAACGTCCGCACGAGCGGCGGCGTTGGGGCGCACGGTGAACGTCATGGAGTAGGTGACGCCCTTCTCGAGCTCACCTTCGCTCGAGAGGTCCCAGGCGACGGCGCCACCAGTGATGGTGGCCTGCGGGGCGGTAGCCCAGGCCTGTCCGTCCTTGGCGTAGCGAACGTTCTCGACGGTGCCATCCGCGGCTGTGCCCTCGACCCACTGCGAGAGCGCGTCGACAACCTTGACGTCCTTGTAGGCAACGGACTTGGTAATGACCTGGCCGATCTGCGAGAACGCAGAGGCGAGGTTGTCAGCCGTGGTGCCGTCGAGGAGAGTGCCGTTCGTGTCGGTCGCGAAGGAGGTCATCTTATCGGCGTCCTTGGCGACGCTCACGACGAACAGGTTGGCACCGTTGCGGCGGCCGGCCTCGGCCTTGGCGGCAGCGTAGCAACGGCCGTCATTGGTGTCGCTGTCACCAAAACCGTAGAGGTTGTCGCCTTTCTTGTGGTCGACCTGTGGATGGAAGAGGCCACCCTCATCCCACCGCGTATAGCCCATGGGGCTCACGCGGTACGTCGGGTTGCCGTCGGAGAGGAACACGACGTGCTTCTCGGCGCCCTCGCGGCCACTCGCCTGAGCGTTCGCGAGCCTGAGACCGTCCTCCCAGTTCGTGCCCTGGTCCTCCTCGGCTTCCGTCGGGACGGCGTTGGCAACGACGTTCGGGTCGCTCGTAAAGCCCGTTGCAACCTGGGCGTTCGTGCCAAACGTCACAACGGAGACTTGGATCTGTTTGTTGGCGTTCTCGCCGGTGAGCAGCTCGTTCGCAAGGGCCTCAACGGCATCGTGGGCGGCCTTCATGCGGCTCTTGCCGCGCCAGCCGCTCACCGTCTCGTTCATGCTCGAAGACACGTCCACGACGAACACGACGTCCACCGGCTTGGCGGACGAGGACTGCTCCGAGTCGCCGGTGACGGACAGCGTGAGGTCGTAGGTGCCGTCCCCGTTGTCCTTGATGGTCTTGTGGTGCTCGGGCGCGCGGTCAACGATCCCGCTCCCCGAGTCCGCGAGCGCGACAGACGGCACAGCAACGCCAAGCGCAAGCAGCGCGGCAGCGGCTACGCCGAGCAATCGCCTGGACCAGGCGCTCGCGGCCCGTTTCTTCTTCCCCATGATGGCTCCTCTCCCCCACGCAGGTACGTGGCTCTAGCGGAGCCGTCGGGCTTCGATTGTGTGGGCCATGCGGCCCTGATGTAGACAACTCCATGTTCAATGTTGCAAAAAATAGCTATCTACCTGCGAAAAGATCGCTTATATGCATATAAGGGGGCAGTATGCGCCAGGCAAGCGTCGGCACGCCGAGGCATAAAAAAGCCCGGCAGGGAGTTCCTGCCGGGCCAACCTTCGCATCTTATGGACTCGCGAGCCTACTTCACGCGGCTCTCGGTGTTCCACCACTCGCCGAGCTGGGCGATGTTGCCGCGAATGTGCTCGCAGCTGGCACGGAACGCGGCCTGCTCGCGCTCGTTGAGCGGCAGCTCGAAGGTCTCCTCGATGCCGTTGGCACCCACGACGCACGGAATGGACGAGAAGATGCCCTCCTCGCCGTGCTCGCCCGTGAGCAGCGTGGAGCAGCAGGTCACATAGTGCTCGTTGCCGAGAATCGCCTGGACGAGGCGAACGCCCGCCTGGGCCACGGCGTACTCGGTGCAGCCCTTGCCGGCATACGTCACGTAGCCGCCGTGACGCGCCTCCTCCTCGCACTCGAGTTGGTCAAAGCCAAAGCGCTCGGGCTGCTCGGCCGCAAGGTCCGCAAGCGTCTTGCAGCCAAAGCTCACACAGGACATGGCCGCAAACTGCGAGGCGCCGTGCTCACCGAGCATGTAGGCGTTGATGGAGTGCTGGTCCAGGCCCGTGCGCTTGGAGATGGCGTTGCGCAGGCGCGCGGAGTCAAGCGCGGTGCCCGAGCCCACGATGCGCTTGGGGTCGCAGCCGGAGAGGCGCCAGATCTCCGTGCAGATGACGTCGCAGGGATTGGAGATGGAGACCCAGACGCCCTTGAAGCCGGCGTCAGTCACGCGGGCGATGAAGGTGCGGGCGATCTCGGAGGTCACGAACAGCTCGCCGTCACGGTCCTTGGCGGCGCTCGCAACGTCGCCGGCAGCGTTCACGACGACGTCGCAGCCGGCGAGCTTCTCGTACTCGTCACCGCAGTTCACGATCTTGCAGTTGTGCGGGTAGAACGACAGCGCATCCGTGAAGTCCTGGGCCTCGCTCGTGAGCTTCTGGGCGTTGATGTCGCACAGGTACAGCTCGTCGACAAGCCCCTGGACGAGAAGCGAGTTCGCAACGTGAGCGCCTACGTGGCCCTGGCCAAGGACGCCAACCTTACGGATGCAAGCCATGTCGTATCCTTTTCTCTTGGATGGTTTGGACCGACGCCCCCGGCGCGGGCCCACCATGAATAATGAGACAACAGTAACACTCCGAGAGACGCCGGAAACCCGCACTGGCGGAGCGCCGGACTGGGGAGAGCCATGGGATTCAAGACGTACACGTGCCCGATCGCCAAGTCGTGCGGCGGCTGCGAGTGGCTTGCCGTTCCCTATCCCATCCAGCTGCGACGCAAGCGCGATGCCGTGCTCCAACTGTTCGCAGACGTACTGCCCTCCGGCACCACAGCCCAGCAGCGCGAGGAGCTCGTTCCCATCTACGGCATGGACACGGACGGCATGGAGCCCACCGGCTACCGCCACAAGGCGGCCACGCCGTTCGCGCCGGGCAAGCGCGGCAGCATCCGCTCGGGCTTCTATGCGCGGGGAACGCACAGAATCGTGCCGTGCGCAGGCTGCGTCGTGGAGGCACCGCACGCGCGCGAGGCGCTCCTCGCCGTTGCCCGCGCCGCCGAGGAGCTCCGCATCCCCGCCTATGACGAGGACCACGGCCGTGGCCTTTTGCGCCACGCCATCGTGCGCATGGGATATGCCACCGACGAGGCGCTGCTCACCGTGGTCACGAACGGCGGTCAGATTGCACGCGAGCGACAGTTCGTCGAGCGCATCCGCGCCCGCGCCCCATTCGTGACGGCCATCGCCCAGAACGTGAACCAGCGCCGCACGAACGCCATTCTCGGCCACGAGACCCGTGCTCTGTACGGCGGCGGGCGCATGGTGGATGGGCTCCTTGACTGCGAGTTCGAGATTGGCCCCACGTCGTTCTACCAGACGAATCCCGCTCAGACCGAGGTGCTCTACTCGCTCGCCATCGAGGGCGCAAGGCTTGAGCGCGGCATGCGCGTGCTCGACGCCTACTGCGGCATCGGCACGATTGGCATGTGCGCGGCCAAGCAGGTCGACGGCCTTGCGGTCGTGGGCGTGGAGCAGGCCGAGGGCGCCGTTGCGAACGCGCGCGCCAACGCTCGCCGCAACGGGTTGGCCGATCGCTGCAAGTTCGTCTGCGCGGATGCGACGTCCTACATGAGGGACGTCGCCCGAGCCGGGCGCGAGGGTTTCGACGCCGTCATCATGGACCCGCCGCGCGCGGGGTCCACGCCCACGTTCATCAATGGCGTGCTGGGCCTTGCCCCGGAGCGCGTGGTCTATGTGAGCTGCAACCCCGCCACGCAGCGCCGCGACCTCCAGCTGTTCCTCGACGGCGGCTACGACATCGAGAGTCTCGAGGTCGTGGACATGTTCCCGCACACAAAGCACGCCGAGACCGTCCTGGTTCTGCGCCGTCGCTAGGTCCGCGGCGCAACAACGAAGTCGCGAGCGTAGCTTTTGAGACACTATGACGGCTTTTTCGGGCCGATAGTGACCAAGTAGCTACACTCGCGACTCTCGCTTCACGTGATTCTCGCGCGGCGCCTTCTGACTACGCCGGGTCAACCGTCACGCGCAGGTCGTCGCCCACGTGGACGCGGCCGTCCGCAAGCCAGCCGATGACCTCGGGATACAGCTCGTGCTCGATCTCGTGGATGTGGGCCTCGAGGGTGTCGACGTCCCAGCCCTCCTCCACCGCGAGCGCGCGCTGGGCGATGATGGGCCCCTTGTCATACTCCTCGTTGGCAAAGTGGACCGTGACGCCCGTGACCTTGACGCCGCGCTCGTAGGCGTCGGCGATTGCATGGGCGCCGCGGAAGCTCGGCAGCAGCGCCGGGTGCAGGTTCACCACGCGGTTGGGATAGGCGGCCAGCAGCGGCGCGTGGACCATGCGCATGTAGCCGGCCATGATGACGTACTCGCACCCATGGCTCTTGAGCTCGGCGGCGATGATCTCGTCGGCCTGCTCGGGGTCTGCGTACATCTCCTTGGAGAGCGTGAGGGTCTGCAGGCCCGCGGCCTCGGCGCGCTTGAGGCCGTAAGCGCTCGGGCGGCTCGACACCACGAGCTCGATGCTCGCGTTGAGGCTGCCGTCCGCGATGCGGTCGATGATGGCCTGCAGGTTCGTGCCGGATCCGGAGAGCAGCACGCCGATCTTGAGGGGTTCGCTCATCTTGGCCCCCTACTCGGCGTCGTCGCGATACTGGACGCAGCCCGTGCCCGGGATGCACTCGCCCATGACGAAGGGCGCGAGACCCTCGGCCTTGAGGGCGGCCGTCACGGCATCGACGTCCTCGGGCGCGCAGATGATGCTCATGCCCACGCCCATGTTGAACGTCTTGTACGCCTCGGTGAGCGTGAGGCCCGCCAGGCGGCTCACGTAGGTGATGATGGGCGGGATGCTCCACGCGGGGCCGGCCTCGCCGCCGCGATAGACGAGCGCGTCAACGTCTGCGGGCAGGGCGCGGTTGAGGTTCTCGGTGATGCCGCCGCCCGTGATGTGGGCCATGGCGTGGATGGGCGCGCCGGCGTGCAGGGCGCGGATGAGCTGGCCGGCGTAGATGGTGGTGGGGCGCATCACGGCGTCGGCCACGGACTCGCCAAGCTCCTCGTTGTAGGCCTCGAGCTCCTCAACGCTCCTGCCCTCGATGGCAACCTTGCGCACGAGCGAGTAGCCGTTGGAGTGGATGCCGGAGCTCGCGAGGCCCAGGATGACGTCGCCGGCCTTGACCTTCTCGGGACCGATCATCTTCGGGCGGTCGACGACGCCCACCACGAAGCCGGCGAGGTCGTAGTCGTCCGGGTTCATGACGCCGGGGTGCTCGGCCATCTCGCCGCCCACGAGGGCGCAGCCGCTCTTCTTGCAGCCGTTGGCGATGCCCTTGACGATCTGCGCCACGTGCTCGGCGCGCAGCTTGCCGATGGCAACGTAGTCAAGGAAGAACAGGGGCTCTGCGCCGATGGGCACCACGTCGTCCACGCACATGGCCACGAGGTCCTCGCCCACCGTGTCGTGACGGTCCAGCAGCTGGGCGATGGCAAGCTTGGTGCCCACGCCGTCGGTGCCAGATACCATCACGGGGTCTTCCATGTCCTTGAACGCTGCGGCCGAGAAGCACCCGCCAAAGCCGCCGAGGCCACCGATGACCTCGGGACGGTTCGTCTCCTTCACGGCGGCCTTGATGGCATCCACCGCGCGGGCGCCCTCGGCGGTATCGACGCCGGCGTCCTCGTAGGTCACGTGCTTGTCGTTGCTCATGAGAGGTCCTTTCGTGGGTTGGACAGTCGAGCGGATCTGCGCCGGGCACTCCGGCGCTGCGGCGAGTGCGGACATACCGAGGGCATGGCAGCACTCGCAGGTGAAACCGAATCTATGCCTCGGCGTTTGCCACGTCGTCCACGCTCATGTGGGACGCGGCGCTGGCATGGGCGAGGTTGCGAGGCTTGTAGCCGTCAAGGAACTTGCCGGCCGAGAAGCTCGGCGGAATCTCCACCGGATACTCGCCCGTGAAGCACGCCTCGCAGTAGCCGCTGCGGCCAGACGGGCAGTCGTCGCAGTGGGAGAGGTTGGGGACGCAGGCACGAAGCCCCTCGGGAGAGAGGAAGGCGAGCGAGTCTGCCCCGATGTACTCGCAGATCTCCTCCACGGTCTTGCTCGCTGAGATGAGCTGGTCCTGCGTATCCGTGTCGATGCCATAGAAGCACGGCCACGTGACCTCGGGGGAGTTGATGCGCATGTGGACCTCAGTGGCACCGGCGTCCTTGAGCATGCGCACGATCTGCTTGGAGGTGGTGCCACGCACGATGGAGTCGTCGACGACCACGAGACGCTTGCCGGCCACGTTGTCGATGAGAGCGTTGAGCTTGAGGCGAACGCCCATCTCGCGCAGCTCCTGCGTGGGCTGGATGAACGTGCGGGCCACGTAGCGGTTCTTGATGAGGCCCTCGCCAAACGGCAGCCCCAGCTCGTGGGCAAAGCCCTCCGTGGGCGGCATGCCGGAGTCTGGCACGCCGATGACGAGGTCGACGTCGGCCGGGGCCTCCCGCGCCAGGCGCTGGCCCATGGCGTAGCGCATCGAGTAGACGCTCTTGCCGTGGAAACGGGAGTCCGGACGGGCGAAGTAGACGTGCTCGAAGATGCACTCAGCGCGGGCCTCGGGGTCGAGCGCCTGGGTGGAGGAGATGCCGTCGTCCGAGACGCGAATGATCTCGCCGGGGCGCACGTCTCGCACGTACTCGGCGCCCACGATGTCGAGGGCGCACGTCTCGCTGGCAACGACCCATCCCTGGTCGTCCGCGAGCTTGCCCAGGCACAGCGGGCGGATGCCGTGGGGGTCGCGGAAGGCGTAGAGCGCGTTCTCGCGGATGAGGGCCATGGCGTAGCCACCCTCCATCATGGCCATCGCGTGGGCGATGCCTGCGCGCAGCTGGTGCTTCTTCTCGGTGAAGAAGCCGATGAGGCGGGCTGCCACCTCGGAGTCCGTGTGCGTGCGGAACGGCACGCCGTTGTTGATGAGCTCCACGCGCAGCTGGTCGAAGTTCACGAGCGTGCCGTTGTGGGCAAGGGCGATGAGCACGTCGTTGATGGCCGAGAGGTGCGGCTGGGCGCTCTCCCAGCCCTTGGACCCGGCCGTGCCATAGCGCACGTGACCGATGGCGACCTTGCCGGGAAGGGCCGAGAGGTCAGAGTCAGTGAAGGCCTGGGTCACGAGGCCAAGATCCTTCGTGGCCATGACGGTGGCGCCATCTCCCACGGCGATGCCCGCGCTCTCCTGGCCGCGGTGCTGCAGCGCATGGAGGGCGAAGTACGTCATGCGCGCGACGTCTCGCTCCGGGGCCCAGATTCCGAACACTCCGCACTCGTCATGAAGCGCGTCCGAGTCGTTGGCGGCATTCTCGTTCACAGGACGGTCAGACATGCGGTTCCCCTCCGCTAGCTGGCTGATACGTTTGCGTCGGTGCCGGAGACCTCGCTCTTGAGCGCACACACGAGCAGGCCTCGGCCATTGCCCTTTCCAAAGTCGTTCTCATAGTCGCAGGTGCAAAGCGTCAGCACACGAGAGACGCTCGACACGGCACCATCTGCGGACGAGCTCTTGGCCGTGGCCTGGGAGAGCGCGTTCGCAAGGTAGTTGTGGAAGTCGTTGTCATCCGAGAACACGATCTGGCGGGCGGCGCCGTTCGTGGCGGCAGACTTGTAGAAGAACAGCGGCTCGAGCTCGTAGCTGGCGTCCTCCGTGAGGTACCAAACGGTGTCGATGCCGTTGAAGTAATCCTGGCTGGCGAACTCGTCCACGTCGGTGAACATGGCCCCGTTGTTGAGGTGGTGGCCATAGACGAGCGTCTGGCGATCAACGAGGCCAGGGCGGGAGTTCTCGTAGTCCATGAAGATCTGGCCGCCCACGGAGTACTCGCCCTCCGCGCTCGTGCGCAGGTACTCGTCGTTGGAGTCTCCCTGGTAGACGGGGAAGTCCACGTGCGTGCCGTGGATGTAGATCCATCCCACGACGTCCGCGTTCACGGCCTTGAGGCCCGCCCAGTCGATGGTGGGGGGCTGGGCGGCGTCATCGGAGACCGTGGCGTAGGCAGCGAGCTTTGCGTTGTTCTCGTCCTGGACGTGGTACTGGTACTGGGCGTACCCCCACATGCCGCCGGCAACGAGCAGAAGCGCCACGCCCACGACCATGAGCAGCGTGGACAGGACGTTGCGACGGCGCCTGGGCTTGCCCTCGCGTGCCGGATGGCGGCGCGCGGAACGAGAGGAGGGCGCTGCCGCACCCTTGCGGTCCGTGCGCGAGTAGGCGCCGGCAGAGGCCGGAACGTAGCCGGTCGTCGCGGGGCGCGGAGACGGCGCGCCGTCCTGCTTGAAGTGCTTGCCGTTCGACTTCTGAGCCATTCGCCCGACCTAGCCCTGCGCCATGGAGCGCTTGAACTCAACGATCTTCTCGCGATACTCGGGAAGCGTTGCTCCCAGGATCTGCGTGGCGTAGATGGCGGCGTTCTTGGCGCCGTTGATGGCGACGCAGGCCACGGGCAC
>OLNN01000207.1_pt1 | contig 69345 bp, 61 predicted proteins | sample 1672141 | NCBI WGS metagenome assembly OLNN01 (sample SAMEA3136652, study PRJEB25190) | human gut metagenome | biome: human gut; feature: human-associated habitat; material: faeces | place: Austria | collected 2013
CGATGGCTTGCTTGTCAAGCCACAAATTAACAAAGTTAATTTGTTCTGAATATTAGTTGTCGCCACAAAGTTTTCTTGTGACAGTAATCATATATCTACCGTTAATTTTTGAAACAAAACTATCAAGGTGCTTTGTTTCAAGGAAAGTATCAAGCCATGGAATAGACTTAGATGCTCTAATGTTAAGAGTAGAAAATCTATCTTTACTAATAAAAGGCAATAATACCTCTTTAGCAGTTACGCCAGGATAGTCCTTTTGTAAAGATATAAGGTCAAGGAAATACTGACCCTGACTATCAACGGCTGTAGGGTTTGCTGGAACTTTAAATTCGCCATCAACTTTTATTTCTTTTTTACCAGAAATGTATTGACTTTCAATTTTCTTTAAGAGTCCCTTTCCAAAATTATGGGCAGTAGCAACAGCTACATTATTTTTAAGAAATTCGTTGTAGTATAAATCACCAAAAGATTTAGCTACAATAACATCTATATTACCTAACTGCTTGAGTAGTTCCTTAGCATATAACTCAGGTTGGTCAATAGATGAGAAAACAACTTCGCTGAGAGTAAATCTGTCTACGGCCTTCCATTTATTATTAATTTTGGAATAAACAGAGACAAACCTTCCGCTAGTTACATCGCTAAGCATATTTGTTGCATCGAAAAATGCTGCAATTCTTGTATTCATTTAAGAACACCTCCAATAAAAACAATAGTGACTTAAACCATTTGGTTCTCCAATTTATCCACGAATATAATGGTATCATAATGAAAAATAAAAATCAATAAAAAATTGATAACTTTTTCACATAGTGATAAATTTCGTGTAAATTGAATAGTTTTGACACGAATTTCCAATAAAATACAGACTTTTTTCATTATCATATTTTTTGTAATGATAATTATTATACAAATTTATCACCTATTTTTTGTTTAATATAATGGCATAAAAGTAGATATTAACAAAATTGTAAGGTATAAAATTCGATTAAAACATTGAATTAAATAGGATTTTACAGTATACTAATACAGGTTTGTAGTTAAATAGTCCGGAGGTTGAAAATGAAAAATGCAGACAAATTAAAAATTGTTACTACAATAATAGGAATATTGTTGTTTATATACGGATTGGCATTTATATTTGTTTTTAATCAAGGTACTTTCGTTATATTGTTTTTAGCAGTTGTGCTTTTGCTTTGGACGAGAGTAAAAAGTGTTCCGGCTACTAGATTTTTTAAATTCTTGTTGGTTCTTGGATACATATTCTTTGGTGCGATTATGGTTTTCATAGCAGTTGCAGGTACTTGTGACAAAGCATCGGGAGATGAAGACGCAGTTATTGTACTAGGTTGCAAGGTTAATGAAAGTGGAGTGTCTAATTCTTTAAAGGCAAGACTTGATACTACTTTGGAATATCATAGCATTAATCCAAAAGCAAAAATAATTGTTACTGGAGGACAGGGCAGTAATGAGCCAATGACAGAGGCAGAGGCAATGAAAAGATATTTAGTTGCCAATGGTGTTCCAGAAAATATTATTTATAAGGAAGATAAGTCTACATCTACAAATGAAAATTTTGCAAATTCTAAAAAGATATTGGAAAATTTGTTTGATGATGACTATACAGCTTGTATTATAACTAACTCTTTCCATGCCTATAGGTCAAGGGGATTGGCTAAGTTAAATGGTATGAACTTGACAACATATAATGCACCTACACCTTATATATCTATGCCAGTAGATTATTGTAGAGAGGTGTTAGCTGTAATTAAGTTATGGCTTTTTAAATACTAAGGAGTGAAGAATATGGCAGCTTATGAGGGGTTTGCACAGGTATATGACCGTTTTATGGACAATGTACCTTATGACCAATGGACAGAATATTTACAGGAGATTTTTGAAAAACATAACTTGCCACATAATACAGGTGTAATATGTGATTTGGGTTGTGGAACTGGCAATATGACAATACCTCTTGCTAAAATAGGTTATGATATGATAGGTATTGATTTGTCAGAGCAAATGCTTGCTATAGCGTCTGAAAAGACTATAGAGGAGGATTTGAACATACTGTATCTTAATCAGGATATGAGAGAGTTTGAGCTGATTGGCAAAGTAGATGCTATTGTTTCACTTTGTGATAGCTTAAATTATATTACAGAAAAGGCTGACCTTTTAGAGGTGTTCAAAAGGGTACACGATTATCTTGAAAAAGACGGTTTATTTATATTTGATATAAATACAATTTATAAATTTCAAAACATATTAAGCGACAACAGCTTTTGTGAAACTACTGAAAATTCAGCATATACTTGGGAAAATTACTATGACGAAGAAGAAAGAATAAATGAATTTTATACTAACTTTTTTGTTGAAAATAGTGACGGTCTTTATGAAAGATATGAGGAGTTTCACTATGAGAAAGGCTATACTATAGAGGAAATAAAGGAACTTTTGGGTATGGCTGGCCTTGAATTTGAGGCTGTTTATGATGAATTAACATTTGAAGAACCAAAGGAAGAAAGTCAAAAGGTTTTCTTTGTAGCGAAAGTTAAATAGGAGGAATAAAAATGGATTATATTTTAAGAGCAAGTGCAGGAGATGGAGCAGTAAGAATTTTTGTTGCAAACACTCACGATACAGTACAAAAAGCATTTGAAATTCACAAGACTTCACCAGTAATGTCAGCTGCTTTAGGTAGAGCATTAACAGGTGTAGCTATTATGGGTTCTATGCTTAAAAATGATAAGGATTTAGTTACAATTACTATTAAGGGCGACGGCCCAGGTAAGGGTCTTACAGTAACTTCAAATTCAAAGTCACAGGTAAAGGGCTATGTTTACAACCCTATTGTTGATATACCTTTAAAGCCAAATGGTAAACTTGATGTTCAGGAAGCACTTGGCTTTGGTGACCTTACAGTAATTAAGGATATTGGTATGAAAGAACCTTATGTAGGTACAATACCTCTTATTTCTGGCGAAATTGCAGAAGATTTAACATATTATTTTGCTAAATCAGAACAGATTCCTTCAGCTGTTGCTTTAGGGGTACTTGTAGATAGAGATTATTCTATAAAGCAGTCTGGTGGTTTTATTATTCAGATGATGCCAGATGCTCCAGAAGAAATCATATCTGCTATTGAAGAAAAATTAAAGGTAATTGAACCTTTAACAACTATGCTTGATAAGGGTATGACACAGGAAGATATTTTAAATGAACTTGTAGGGGATTTTGACCCACATATTTTAGATAAAATTCCAGTTGAATATTACTGTAACTGCTCTAAAGAAAGAGTTGAAAAAGCACTTATTTCTATAGGCAAAGATGAAATTCAGGATATTATAGAAAACGAAGGAAGTACAAGCCTTCATTGTCATTTCTGTAATAAAGATTATGAATTTTCAAAAGAAGAACTTGAGGCATTATTAAAGAGAATTTAATCATAGAAAAAGGCGAGGGTGTAAAAACTCTCGCCTTTAATAATAGTGAATCGGAAAGATAAATCCGATAGCTTGTTTACAAGCTACATTTTGCTTTGCAAAATGTTCTGACCATTTAGTTTAAAAATATTTATCTATATTTCATAGCCTGTGACATCATACATACACCTTTTGCACCATTTTCATAGCAATATTTAGAATTATCTTCATTTATACCACCTAAAGCAAACACAGGTATATTTACATTGTCACATATATTTTTTAAGAAATCTAAACCTCTGGGTTCTAAGCCTTTTTTGCAGTCTGTAGCAAAGATATGACTTGCTGTAATATAGGTTGCACCTAGTTTTTCTGCTATTTTAGCCTCTTCAAGGCTATGAGTAGAAGCACCTATAATATTAAAGTGTTTTAATTTTTCAGCATCTTTTTCCAAATCTGTCATAGAGAGATGAATATTTTTACAATCAAGCTCTATAGCTACATCAGTAAAATGATGTAGAATTAAAGTTTTTTTGCAAATTTTCATTGCTTTTTTTGCAAGAGAAAAATATTCCTGTTGTGTTAAATCCTTTTCCCTTAATATGACATAATCAAAATCTGAATGATTTAGTATTTCTAATTGTTCTAAAAGATTATTGCATAATTTACGATTAGTTATGGCTATTTTACACATAAATGTAATCACTCATTACAGGCTGTAAACCTTGTTCCTTAATGGCATTGAAAACTTCTTCAACACTTCTGCCGTCAGAAATTTCAAACTGTTCGTCGCCTTTTTCTTCTCCAGTATGACCGCCAATACCTACATTTACACCAGCAGAAATCTTTGTGGCAGCAATCTTGATTACATTATTTCTAAATCTTTCACATTCTCTAGTAGAAATTGTAATACTAGCAAAAGGAAGAAGAAGTCTATAAGCACAGATTACCTGTAAAAGCTGAGGCTCGTGTACATCTTTAGGATTGATTTTATCGTTGTTTATAATAGGTCTTAATCTTGGACAAGACATAGCAATTTCAGCCTTTGGATATTTACGCTGTAATAAATATGCGTGGTAACCACAGGCAAAAGCATCTTTTCTAAAGTCATCAAGACCAAGTAATGCAGCAAAGCCTACACCTCTCATACCACCCATTAATGCTCTTTCCTGAGTATTAAATCTGTAAGGCCAAATTCTCTTGTTACCAGCAAGGTGGAGAGTTTCATATTTGTCAGAGTTGTAAGTTTCCTGGAAAACAGTAACATAATCTACGCCACATTCATGAAGATATGCGTACTGGTCAGAGTTTACTGGATAAATTTCAAGACCAACCATTCTGAAATACTTCTTAGCTATTTTACAAGCCTCGCCAATGTACTCTACGCTAGACATTTTTTCACTTTCGCCAGTAAGAATAAGTATTTCTTCAAGACCAGTTTCAGCAATAGCCTGCATTTCTTTTTCTATTTCTTCCATATTTAACTTTGCTCTATGTATTTTGTTATGGCAGTTGAAACCACAGTAAATACAGTAGTTATCGCAATAATTGGCAATATACAAAGGTGTAAACATATAAATTGAATTACCAAAATGCTTTCTAGTTTCTACCTGTGCCTTTTGAGCAATCTGTTCCAAAAGAGGGAGGGCAGCAGGGGAAAGGAGAGCTTTAAAATCTTCTGGAGTAATATTGTCGTGCTTTAAAGCCTCAAGTACATCGTTTGCTGTATACTTGTTTGGGTCATAGTTTTCCATTTCTGAAATAACCTCGTCCTGAATTTCAGAACCTATATTTTCCATTTGAGGAAGGTACTTCATATGGTCAATTCTTTCTTCACTCATTGTTAAATGTCCTCCTTAGTCCTGTAAAAATCCTGTTAATGGTGATGATGCAACAGCACCTTTTTCTATTACTCTACCAAGTTTAGCAAGGTATGCTGTTCTACCAGCTTCAATAGCCTTTTTGAAAGCCTCAGCCATAGCTGGAACATTACCGGCAGTTGCAATAGCTGTGTTTGCCATAACGGCAGCAGCACCCATTTCCATAGCCTCGCAAGCCTGAGATGGCTTACCAATACCAGCATCTACAATAATAGGAAGTTCAATTTCATCAATTAAAATCTGTATAAATTCTTTTGTGCAAAGACCTTTGTTTGAACCAATAGGAGCAGCTAAAGGCATAACAGCAGCAGCACCGGCATTTACTAAATCTCTGGCAGTATTAATATCTGGGTACATATAAGGCATTACTACAAAACCTTCTTTTGCAAGAATTTCAGTTGCTTTTAAAGTTTCATAATTATCTGGAAGAAGATACTTACTATCTCTCATAATTTCAATTTTTACAAAATCGCCATAGCCAACTTCTCTTGAAAGTCTTGCAATTCTTACAGCCTCGTCAGCATTTCTTGCACCAGATGTATTAGGTAAAAGTGTAACATTCTTTGGAATGAAGTCCATAATATTATCTACATTACCAGCCTGTGCACGCCTTAAAGCAAGTGTAATAATTTCAGCACCAGCATTTTCAACGGCTGCCTTAATTAAGTCAAGAGAATATTTTCCTGAACCTAATATAAATCTTGAATTAAATTCGTGACCACCTATAATTAATTTATCGTTTTCCATTTTTTTATCTCCTTTATACTTCATCTATACCTAGTAACAATCTCAATATTGTATTTGCTTGATGCATAGCACATATGCCTACACGAGGAGCCATAAGTCCTCTGCCAATTTCAGCTGGGGTTACACCATCGCCACAAATATAAAATCTATTGTTAATTTTTTTGGTATTTATTGTATTACTGCTTTCATATCCGGCCATACCAGAGCCAGAAACAACAGTTACATTTTTAGTTTCTGTCAATAATGTATTTATGAGCATAGCTTTGTATTCAGCCTTATCAAATGCCTCACATACAATGTTGTAGTCCTTAAATAGTTCAACGGCATTATCTTCCGTTACTTTTGTGTTTTCATATGTAATTTTTACAAAAGGGTTTACTTCTTCAACTTGTTCCTTTAATGCCTCTGTTTTGTATTTGCCCAAATCCTTAATTCTATAATTTTGTCTGTTAAGATTACTAGGTTCAACAATATCAAAATCTACAATGTGGATATGACCTACACCACTTCTGGCAAGTGCCATAACAATATTAGAACCTAAACCACCTAGACCGGCAACGGCAACAGAACTTTGCTTTAATTTATCATATACCTTTGGGGTATGTCTTGCTGAAATTAAAGCCTCTAATTCGTCAAGGGGAGGAAGTATACCTTTTTGTATAAGGCTGATGTTACAATTTTCTGAAAGCTCTAAATTTTCATTAGTTTGAAAGCCTTCAAAGATTACAACACAGTTATTGCTTTTTGTTTCAGAAATAAGCTCTGAAATATTCTTGGAATTGGTTTCATAATTTTTGCCATTTAGCTTTATTAACATATCAGCCTCCACCCATAAAGCATACTATTTCTAAAACATCATTGTCTTTTAAAACTGTTGTGTCATAAGCCTTTTTGGAAAGAATTTCATTATTCAATTCCACAGCAAGGGCAGATTGCTTGTAATCAGCAGATTTAATATATTCAGAAACAGTTTTACCAATGTATGAACTTTCGTCTTTTCCGTTTATTTTAAGCATAAAGAACCTCCTTTCGGACACAAAAAAAGGGCACACAAAAAACTACACCCATGGTGGTGTACCCCTTCGTGTGACCCTAGTCATACTCTGTAATATATATTAACAAAAAAATGATATTAAGTCAAGTAAATTTATTGATTTTTTTGTCGAACTTGTACTTGATATTTAGCTCAAAATAGATTACTATATAATATATATTCATTGAAAATATTAGAGGTGTTGTGGATGAAAGTTTTGGTTACTGGCGGTATAGGGTATTTAGGCCGCAATATTTGTTATGCCTTATCGGATTGTGGAATTGAGGCAGTAGTTATTGACCATGTAGATGATGCTGACAAGTATACTTTGCCTGGTTGTCATTTTTATAAGGCTGATATTACAGATAAGGAAAGTATTTCAAAGATTTTAGATGAACATCCGGATATAGATTTTGTAATTCACAATGCAATGGTTTCTGCAGTTGCAAAATCAGTTAATCATCCATATGATTTTTATTATCAGAATGTTGTAACATCTATGGAACTTTTCCATTTATTAAAAAATAGAGGTATTAAAAATATTATATATGCTTCAACGGCTTCAATATATGATGATGCACCTGGCTATGTTGTTACAGAAAGGTCACCATTAAAGCCTAGAAGTCCTTTTGGCAGAAGTAAGTATATTACTGAAATGATTTTGAAGGATTTTTGTAATGCCTATGGTATGCGTTGCATTACTTTAAGATATTTTAATCCTATTGGTGCAGACCCACAGACTAGACATGAACTTCCTCACAAAGCCGGTTCAAATATATTAGAAAAGCTTGTGAAAATTCTTAAATATGAAGAACGCCAGTTTGTTATTTCTGGCGATGATTGGGATACTCGTGACGGTACTTGTATAAGAGATTATATTCATGTAAGAGATTTGGCTATGGCTAACTGTAAGGCTGTTCTTAATTTTGATAAGGCTTTTGAAAGAGCTGGAAAAGATTATACAAATTATCTTTCATTAAATATAGGCTCAGGCGTTGATGTAACAGTAAAGGAATTTATAATTGCTTTTGAAAATGTTACACAGGAAAAAATCAACACAGTTATGGGTAAACGCCGCGAGGGCGATATAGGTGGTTCATATGCCAATATTCAGCTTGCGAAACGCACAATAGATTGGAAACCAGAATATTCCATTGAAGATGCAATATTTGATGTTTTAAAATACTATGAATTATAATTATCTCACATCGGAGGAATTATGCAAAGACATCGTAATTATTATGATAGGGGTGTAAGTGGAAGTAATAGGGTATATGTACTGCTTCTTATTCTGATAGGTATTTTGACAGCAGCCTTTTTCATTGGTGGTTATCGTAGGGCAAATGGTAATATTGATGAATATGGAAATGAAATCACAGAGGGAACTTCCTCTGAAAATGTGTCAGCAGAGGGTACTACTGTTGATACATCAAATGTAGAGGCTGTTGCTGAAAAATTCTATAACAATTCTGTGTTTGTTGGGGATTCTATTATGGCTGGATTTGCCGGCTATGCTTCATCTAGTGAAGCTCCAGAATTTTTGAAGAAAGCTGTATTTCTTGCTTCTGTTAGTTACGGTGTAGGCGATGCTTTAAAGCCAGCTGGAAGTGGTGTGGTTCATCCTATGTATAAAGGTGTATCTCAACCTGTAACTACCTCTATAGCAGAAATTAAGCCGGAAAGAGTATTCGTTAATCTTGGCATTAATGAGTTAAATGGTGTATCAGCTGAAAAAGTTGGTAAAAAGTACGGACAGCTTATAGAAAAAATAAAAGAGGCATCTCCAAATAGTAAAATTTATGTTATAAGCCTTACTTATATTGTAAATGGTAAGGAAAAAGAACATTTTACTAATGCAGGAATTAAGGTCTATAATCAATATTTGGAAAGTCATTGTAAGGAGTGGGGTGCTACTTACCTTGACCTTGCTAGTAAAATGACTAAAGACGGAAATTCATTGCCGGCAGAATATTCTAGTGACGGTTATGTTCATCACAACAAGGCTGGTTATGCCCTATGGGTACAGTTCCTTAAAGATACAGCTGTTAAATATATTAATCAATAAAATAAAGGAAAATAATCAAGGGAGGATTTATCGTGAAAAAATTATTTGCGATATTAGTTTGTGGTTTGATGATTACTGTTTCTGGCTGTGGCAGTAATAAAAGTGATAATGAAACAACACAAAGCAGTCAAAATGTAGAGTCAAAGTCTGTAAAGGATATATATGCTTCTGTTTCAACAATGGCAGAGGGAAAACTTACAGAACTTGACCCACAGTATCTTTCTAATTATTATGGAATAGATACAGCAGATTTAGACGAGTATGTTTTTGCTCAAAGTGATACACCAGAGTCTTCAGCAGAAACTATTATTATTATAAAGTCAGCAGATACTTCAAAATTTGATAGTTATAAAACAAGTTTTGAAAATTATAAAAAGCAAAAAAGTCAAGAACTTACAAACTATAATCTCCCAGACCAGGCTAAGTTAGTAGACAAAAGCAAGGTTGTTGAAAAGGGAAATTACTTGTACCTTGTAATTTCTAAAAACGCAGACGAAATTATTGACACAATAGAAAAGAATATTTAATTCGGAGGACAATATGGTATTCAGTAGTTTGGAATTTTTGTTTTTCTTTCTTCCCATAGTCCTTTTGCTATATTATGTTGTGCCATATAAAATTAAGAATATTGTACTGCTTGTGGCTTCTCTCATATTTTATGCTTGGGGGGAGCCAGTTTATGTGTTTTTGATGATTTTTTCATCATTAATGGGCTTTATTTTTGGAAAAGCAATAGACAAAAGCAGTTCTGAAACAGGCAAAAAGATATTGTTATTTTTGTCTGTTTTTGTGAATATAGCAATTCTGGGCTTCTTTAAATACGCAGATTTTGCTATATCAATAATCAATCAATGCTTAGGCACTTCCATAAATGAACTTGAGTTAAGTTTACCAATAGGTATAAGTTTCTTTACATTTCAGATTATGAGCTATGTTATTGATGTATATAGAGGTACAGCTCATGTCCAAAATAATCCCCTTACACTTATGACATATGTTTCAATGTTCCCTCAGCTTATTGCTGGACCTATAGTTAGATATGAAACAGTAGAAAGAGAATTAAAAACTAGAACAATAAATTATGAAGGATTTAAAAAAGGCACTATAAGATTTTTAATAGGTCTTTTTAAGAAAGTTCTTATTGCAAATAATATTGGTCAGCTTTGGGATTATATTAATAATTCGAATTTTAAAGAAATTTCTGTTAGTACAGCTTGGCTTGGTGCTGTGGCTTTTTCAATTCAGCTCTATTTTGATTTTAGTGGCTATGGCGATATGGCTATAGGTATGGGTAAAATGCTTGGTTTTAACTTTAATGAAAACTTTAACTATCCATACATTTCAAAGTCTATTACTGAATTTTGGCGTAGATGGCATATTTCACTTTCTACTTGGTTCAGAGATTATGTCTATATACCATTAGGAGGTAACAGATGTTCCCGTTTAAGGCATATTTTCAATATTCTTGTAGTATGGACACTTACAGGGCTTTGGCATGGTGCATCATGGAATTTTGTTTTTTGGGGTGCTTATTATGGTGTGTTACTTGTTCTCGAAAAGTATGTTTGGGGTAAGTATTTAGATAAGTTACCTAGAGTATTAAAACATATTTATACTTTATTCATTGTAGTTGTAGGCTTTACAATTTTTACTTTTGACGATTTATCAAAGTTGAAAGATTATTTAGGTGTAATGTTTGGCTTAAATGGTATGCCATTAATGGACAATGATTTTAAATTCTATTGTGTGAATTACGGTATATTATTAATAAGTGCAATTATATTTGCAACACCTATATATCCAAAAGTAAAAGAATATGCAAATTCATCTACCCATAGGACTGCCTATAGTGTGTTTGGTGGAGTTGTTTTTTGTTTCTTATTTATTTTGTGCGTTTCATACTTGGTAAACGCATCTTACAATCCATTTTTGTATTTTAGATTTTGAGGTAAATAATTATGAAATTTGTTCCAGCTTTTACATCTTTAATAGTTATTGTGTTTTTACTAGCTTTTATTGTATTGCCCAAAAGTTCTTTTTCTGAAATTGAAAATAGAAGTCTGGCAAGTTTTCCAAAGTTAAATTGGGACGATATAAAAGACGGAGATTATATGTCAGATGTAAGTGCATATTTATCTGACCATTTTCCTTTAAAAAATACTTTTGTAAACAGTAAAACACAGTTTGAGCAACATGTTTTAAAAATGGATTGTATTAACAACATTTACATTGGAAAAGATGGCTATAGAATAGAGCAGTATGAAAAGCCAGAAAATACAGGAAAAATTATAAATACTATAAATAAGTTTAATGAGGCTGTTAAAAATATTAATGTGGATTTAATGCTTGTGCCTACGGCTTATACCATTTATGATGATAAATTGCCATATCACCACAAGGATATTAGTCAGCTTGAAACATTGAATAATATATATTCTTCTGTGTCTACAAGTAATATAGATGTTTATCCTAGTCTTATGCTACATAGAGATAATGAACAGCTTTTCTATAAATTAGACCACCATTGGACTACAGATGGTGCTTATTATGCCTATGTAAAGTATTGTGAACATAAGGGTTTTACTCCTGTTCCAAAGGAAGATTTTAATATACAGGAAGTAACAAATGATTTTAAAGGCACTATTTACTCTAAGCTTAATGACTATTCTCTTGAGGGAGATGTAATAAAAGTATATGGCTATAACAATGATTTAACTGTAAATTATGATAATAAAAAGACTACAAACTCCCTTTATAATATGGACTATGTTGATAAAAAGGATAAGTATTCACTTTTTTTAGATAATTTACATTCATATATTGAGATTACAAATAATAATATTGATACGGATAGAGAATTAGTAATTGCAAAGGATAGTTATGCTAATTCATTTATTCCTTTTTTGGTAAATCATTATAAAAAGATATATGTTTTTGACCCAAGAAGTTATAAAGGGGCAATAAGCGATTTTGTAAATGGGCATAATAATGTAAAAGATGTACTTATGCTTTATAATATGAATACAATAGACAAAGATACAGGTATAAATGCTATTTATTAATGAGGATAGGGGCAAGATTTCTTGCTCCTATAACTTTAAAAATATTTTTTGTAAAAATATTAAAATTTTTCTTGACATTTGATAGAACCTGTGGTATTATTTAATAGTCGTTTGACGAAAAAGTACATAGGGGTGTAGTTCATCGGTAGAATAAGAGTCTCCAAAACTCCAGAGGAGGGTTCGATTCCTTCCACCCCTGCCATATGCGCGAGTGGCTCAGTGGTAGAGCATCGCCTTGCCAAGGCGAGGGCCGCGGGTTCGAATCCCGTCTCGCGCTCTCTCAAGACTTGAACATGGTTCAAGTCTTTTTTTGTGTTTATTTTTAAATCTACATAATTATCACATAACTTTTTGGTATACTCCAAACATAAATTTGTCAGAAAGGGCGAAGTTATGTGGAAAATAAAATAATTAAAATAGGTGGTATGACCTGTATTAATTGTAAAAAAGCTATAGAAAATGGATTGGGAAATATAACTGGTGTTGAAAGTGTTTCCGTCAACTATAAAACAGGTAAATGCGAAATAACGATTGATACAGGGTTAGTTGGGTGGAAAGATATTTTTAATGCCATTGAAAATTTAGGCTATACAGTTGGAAATAATAAAAAGACAGACTTAATAAATATAGTTTCCATTGTGGTTATAATTGTATCTCTGTACTATTTCCTTGAACAAACTGGGCTTTTGAATTTGCTGAATTTTGAAAAGGTAGCAGACAGTACAATGGGTTTTGGTATGCTTTTTGTAATAGGGCTTATGACCTCTGTACATTGTATTGCAATGTGTGGAGGTATTAATGTTTCCCAATGCTTGTCTGAAAACAAAAAATTTAGTGGACTATATCCAGTAATGTATAATCTAGGGCGAGTAGTTTCATATACGGTTATTGGTTTCGTACTAGGTTTTGCAGGTATGCTTTTTGGTACAGGGGAAAATCTAGGAGTATCATCAATAATTCAGGGACTTATAAAGTCTTTTGCCGGTATTTATATGGTTATTATGGGCGTAAATATGCTGGGCTTCGTGCCACAAATAAAAAGGCTTACTTTTCATTTGCCAAATTTTATAGGAAAGTTTAGAGTTAAAAATTCACAGCCTTTTGTTGTAGGCTTGCTAAATGGATTTATGCCTTGTGGTCCGTTACAATCTATACAGCTAGTGGCTTTAGCAACAGGAAATCCTTTTACTGGTGGACTTTCAATGTTTGCCTTTAGTTTAGGAACAGTTCCCCTTATGCTTGGGCTGGGGAGTCTAGTTTCGGTTTTAGGTAAAAGATTTACTGAGAAAATGATGACGGGGGGAGCAGTTCTTGTTACTGTAATGGGACTTGCCATGGTTTCTCAGGGTGCAAGTCTGACAGGAATGATTAAATCAGAAAATTTAATGGTGATTGTTGTTATGCTTGATTTTATGTGCATAGTGGAAAATATTAATTTTAATAAAAGGCAAGTAAAAACTGTGTCATTAATGATTATTTTGTTTATAGGAATTTTTACATCAAGGTTTATGGCTATTAATTATGTTTCAGAAAATGATGAAAGCAGTTATCATATGGAAAATGGTGTCCAGGTGGTGGAAAGTCAATTAGCCTCTGGAAAATATCCTAGTATAAAGGTTAAAAAAGATGTTCCTGTAAGGTGGATTATAAATGCCCCTGATGGCAGTATAAACGGCTGTAATTACAAAATTTATATAAATAGTTATGGCATTGAATATACATTTCAAAAGGGAGAGAATATAATTGAGTTTACCCCAACAAAGTCGGAAAGTATAGGTTATTCCTGTTGGATGGGTATGATAAAAGGAAATATAAATGTAGTTGAATAAAGGAGTTATAAAAATGAAGAAAAAATCAGGTAGTTTAGTAATTGTTGTTGTAGCTGTAATTGTGGCAGTATTAGCTTTTACATTACCAAAATTAATGTCACAGAAGGAGGAAGTATCTGTTTCGGCTGAAGCTGGTGAAAAAGATGTTCAAAATCTTTCTGAGAGTGAAGATTTAGTTATACCTTTAGACAAGGTGACTAATAATGTAACATTTTACGCAGTAGATGTAGATGGTACAGAAATGGAGGTTATGGCTGTTCGTGATAGTTCTGGAAATATAAGAACAGCTTTTAATACTTGTCAGGTTTGTTACAGCTCAGGCAGAGGTTATTATCAGCAAGAGGGTAACGACTTAGTATGCCAAAATTGTGGAAATAGCTTTACAACTGACCAGGTAGGTTTGGAATCTGGTGGTTGTAATCCAGTTCCTATTATGGATAATGACAGAAAAATAACTGACACTTCTATTACGATAAGCTATGATTTTCTTAAAAATTATAAGGAAATATTTGCACAATGGAAAACTGGCTTTTAAGCAGGTTGCAATTAGTTTCGGTAGGTTTTATAATTAAATAAAGTTGATTAGAGGTGAGAGGTATGGAAGAAAAGTTCAATATTCTTGTTGTAGATGATGAGGAAATGATTTGTCAGGCTGTTATTGCCTATTTTACAGCAAATGGTTATACAGTTTTTACAGCAGATAGTGGGAAAAAGGCTGTTGATGTATTTAGCACTGAAAATATAGACTTTGTCATTTTAGACTTAATGCTACCGGAAATGACAGGGGAAGAAGTGTGCGAACATTTGAGAACCATATCCTCTGTACCTATTCTTATGCTTACAGCCAAAACAGGCGATGATGATATAGTAAATGGACTTAATATAGGTGCTGATGATTATATGACAAAGCCATTTAGTATGAAACAGCTTTTGGCAAGAGTTGAGGCTATAAGCAGACGATTTTCAAACAGTAATAAGCCTTTGGCAAAGGTTTTTAAATATGATGATTTAGTGGTGGATTGTTCAAAAATGGAAGTATTCTTAAATGGAAAATTTATTTCTGTTACGCCTATAGAATGGAGAATTTTATCCTCTATGATACAAAATCAGCGAAAGGTGTATACTAGAGATGAACTTTTGACAATAGCCTTTGGTACAGATTATGACGGCTTTGACCGTTCTGTAGATACCCATATTAAAAATTTGCGTAAAAAATTAGGTGATGACCCTAGAAAATCTACTTATATTCATACTGTTCATGGTATTGGTTACAGGTTTGGTGGTGAAGTATGAATATGAAACTTAGTACAAAGCTGACATTTGGTTTTTCCCTTATTGTTTTTGTTACAGTTGTATTGATTTATATAACAGCAAATATTGGTGTTGGCAGACAATATGAGGAGCATTTAAAACTACAGCAAAAGAAAACAGCAGATACTATTGCTACAGGGCTGTCACAGCAATACAATTTTAGTACAGGCAAGTGGAATATAGACTATATTCATGGCTATGGTATGTATGCTTTAAATGAGGGATATATAGTTAAAGTTTATGACAATAGTGGAAATGTGGTTTGGGACGCAGAAAATCACGATATGACACTTTGCCATAAAATAATGGATAATATAATCACTAAAATGAAAGAAAAACGACCAGAAATAAAGGGTAGTTTTTATAAATATGATTATGATTTGGTTAATAACGATACAAAGGTTGGAGTAGCTAAAATAAGCTATTACAGTCCTTACTCTATGAATGAAATAGATTTTAAATTTTTAGATGCACTAAACAAACTTTTACTTGTGTTGGGCGTTGGAGCAGTTGTAGTTGCAGGAATTTCAGGATATTTTCTTGCAAAATATATTTCAAACCCTATTGAAAAGGTTACAGATACAACCAGAAAAATTTCAGAGGGAAACTACAACATAGAAATGAAAAACAACATAAAAACAAAGGAATTGTTGGAGTTGAAAAATGCTGTAAATCAAATGGCTTATAACTTGAAAAATCAAGAAATGCTTAGAAAAAGGTTGGTTACAGATGTTGCTCACGAACTGAGGACACCTCTTACTAATGTAATGTCCCACATTGAGTTAATGGCTGACGGAATATGGGAGGCAAGTCCAGAAAGATTGGAAATATGTAGTAGTGAACTTGGTCGCATTTCAGAGATAATAAAAAATTTAGAAAAATTACAGCAAATAGAAAATGAAAATATGGATTTGTGCTGTGAAAATGTGGATTTAATAGATTTAATAGAACAATGCAATAAGGCTTTTGAAAGTAAGATGAAAGAAAAAGATATTAGCTGTACAGTAGAGGGAGAAAGTACCATAGCTTGTGTGGATATTTCAAAATTTACACAGGTGCTTCACAATTTGCTTTCAAATAGCATAAAGTACACAGAAAATGGTGGCAAAATAATATGGAAAGTCTACGAAAAGGAAAATAATAAGGTCATAACAATTACTGATACTGGTATTGGCATTGATGAGAACGATATTCCTTTTATATTTGAACGATTTTACAGAACTGACATATCAAGACAGAGAAAAACCGGTGGTTCAGGTATAGGGCTTACCATTGTCAAGTCTATTGTGAAAGCTCACAATGGAAAAATTGAAGTTGAAAGTAAAAAAGGTAAGGGCAGTAAATTTACAATAACTTTATAGGAAGACACCTGTTTTGTTAAGACAATAAAACAGGTGTTTTTGCGTAAATAGGCTCTCTTAATAATTATTTCATAGCTTTTTAATTTTGTATGTGTTATAATTAAAGTGATAATTAATGGTTTTTTAGTATAGGAGATATATATGGCAACGAAAATTAGTTTTGTGTCACTTGGCTGTGACAAAAATCTTATTGATAGTGAAATAATGCTTGGCTTAATTGATGAAAAGGGTTATATAATTACACCTAATGATTCAGAGGCTGATGTTATTATTATTAATAGCTGTGGCTTTATATTAGACGCCAATCAGGAGGCTATTGACAAGGTTCTTGAAATGGCAGACTATAAGGCAAATGGCAACTGCAAGGCACTTATTGTAACAGGCTGTATGGCACAGAGATATAAAGATGAAATTTTTGAATCTCTCCCAGAAGTTGATGCCGTAGTTGGTACTGGGGACTTTGAAAACATTGGTGCTGTAATTGACAGACTTTTAAATGGCGAAAAGAAGGTTCAGTTGGTTACTGATATTAACCACCTTTTAAATGAAAACAACAGCTACAAGAGAATGGTTACTACAACTGGTGGCTTTAGCTATTTAAAGATTGCAGAGGGTTGCGACAATAGATGTACTTACTGTACAATACCTTCTCTTAGAGGTAAGTACCGTTCAAGAAATATTGAAAGTCTTGTAAAAGAGGCTGAAATATTAGCAGATAAGGGCGTCAGAGAGCTTATACTTATTGCTCAGGATACTTCTCTTTATGGCAAGGATTTATACGGCGAACAGAAGTTACATGTTTTATTGCAGGAAATAAGCAAAATTGAAGACATAAAGTGGATTAGAATTTTATACTGTTATCCTGAAAATGTATATGATGAACTTATTGATGAAATGGCATCAAATCCTAAGGTACTTCACTATTTAGATATGCCTGTTCAGCACACTAATGACAGAATATTAAAGTTAATGGGCAGAAGAAGTACAGGAGATAAAATTAAGGATACTGTAAACAGACTTAGAGCAAAAATGCCAGATATGTGTATCAGAACTACACTTATTACAGGTTTCCCAACTGAAACACAGGAAGAATTTGAAAGTGTTATTGACTTTATGAAAGAAGTTAAGTTCGATAGACTTGGTGTTTTCACCTATTCTCCAGAAGAAGGTACTCCAGCCTGTAGAATGGACGGTCAGATAGACGAAGAAATAAAGGCTCAGAGAAAAGAGTCTATTATGGAGGCTCAAATGGAAATTTCTGCCGAATTAGGACAGAAGTTTGTGGGCAAAACTCTTGAAGTTATCGTTGAGGGTAAAATTGAAGATGAAGACGATTTATACTGTGGTAGAAGTTTCAGAGATTGCTATGAAATAGACGGCTTTGTTTTCTTTAAGAGCAGTGAAGAACTTATTGCAGGAGATTTCTATAACATCAAGATTACTTCTGCAGGAGATTATGACTTAATTGGTGAGAGGGTGGAATAAATGAATTTACCTAATAAGTTGACTATGGCAAGAATTATAATGATACCTATTTTCCTTGTGCTTTTGCTTTGCCCATTAGGCTTAGACAAGCAGGTTGCAAGATATATTGCTACAGGTATATTCTGTATTGCCTCTATTACAGATTGTTTAGACGGCTATATTGCTAGAAAATACAATCTTGTAACAAATTTTGGAAAGTTTATGGACCCATTGGCTGACAAGCTTTTGGTTTCATCAGCTATGATTGCCCTTATTGGTATGAACGATGCAGTTGTACCTTTAAGTAGCGTTGTTGTTATTATAATTATTGCAAGAGAATTTATGATAACAGGTTTTAGAACTCTTGCAGTAGAACAGAACATTGTAATTGCTGCTGGTTTTTGGGGAAAGTTAAAGACTATATGTCAAATGTTTATGATTATATTCTTGCTTTTAAACTTTAATAACAGCGTTACTATTGTGATTTCACATATTCTTATTTGGGCAAGTCTTATATTAGCTATTGTTTCAGCTGTTGATTATATTGTAAATAACAAGCAGGTTTTGAAGTAAAATAGATTTAATTAAGGGTACAGGGCAAATGCTTAAAAAGTGCAGGTGATATATATGAGGGGTAAGGTCATTACATCGGCATTACTTACAGTTGTGTTAAGCTGTAGTAGTGTGTATGGTTCCGAAGCCTTTGATAATATGAGTACAAGCGAGCAGGCTCAAACTGCTGGTGCTTATATAGAGGAAATTATAAAGGATATACAAAACAACTACTACGGTGGAAATGTTACAACAGACCAGTTGGTTCAGGCTGCTATAAAGGGTATGACAGGTCAGCTTGATGAGTATAGTCAGTATATTGACATTGATGAATATAATGCCATAAAAGCTGATTCAGCATCTACACACTATGCTCCTGATTTTAAATGTGAGTTTAACGACAATGGCTATCCTATTATAAAGGAAATAAGTAGAAACTCAGTTGCCTATAAACAGGGATTAAGAGAGGGCGATGAAATAAGGGAAATAAGCAACATTAGTGCTTATGGTATTGGCGTAGACGAATACCAGACTCTTGTTACAAAGACCTCCAGTTCTACAGTTTCTATGAAGATTGCTAGTACAGGTGCTATTAAGAAAATGGATGTCAAGCTTACTAGAGTTGACAATAGTTCTGTAGAGGTTGTAGCTATGTCAAAGCTAAGTGGTAAAAATCAGAACTACGATGACAAGACTATAGGCTATGTAAAGGTAAAGGAATTTACTGAAAATGTAGGAAGTGAATTTCAACAGGCTGTTGCTAAGTTGCAGGCATCAGGTGCAAAAAAACTTATTATTGATTTAAGAGGAAATACTGGTGGCTATGTAGATGCAGCTATTGCTATGGCGAAGCAAATTGTGCCAGAGGGTGTTATTATTTCTACTAAGGATAAACAGGGCAAAGAAACTGTTTACAAATCTGATTTAAAGGTAAGACCTTTTGAAAAGTATGTTATTTTGGTAGATAATAACACAGCATCAGCAGCAGAAATTGTGGCATCGGCTATGCAGGATAGCGGTGTTGCTAAAATTGTAGGCGAAAAGACATTTGGTAAAGGTATTATGCAAAGTGTTACTGCCTATGAGGGTCTTGGTGTTCTGAAAATGACTACACAGGAATATACTACAAGATTAGGTCGAATAATAAATGGCATAGGTATTACGCCAGATATATCTATTGACAGACTAAAGTTTGTGTCAGAAACAGATACCTTGGATAGTAAAAATGTAGAGTCAGCTGTAAAGTTTTTAGGCTATAAAATAGATAAAGAAAATACAGTTGCAAAGGACTTAGGTATGTATCAGCTGGAAATGGGATTGCCAGTAACCTATGTTTTGGATAAAGCTACAGTAAGTGCAATTAATTTGGAAATATATAACGATATGATAAATAATGACAGAGCACTTACTGCTGGATATTTGAGTTTATTGTCATAACCATATTGACAATGAACGCACAAGTGAGATATAATAAAACTTAATGTAGGAAAAGAGAATATTAATTGGGTTTTAGTCAAATGATGTAGAAACAGTATATTTTTGCTCTATGATTTTGTCAGACAAAGTGCCTAGACAATGAAGTACATTATTTAAACTTGATTTTCCTTTTTCTAAAAAGAAACAGATATAAATATAGAGCTTAATAATAACATTATGAGGTGCGTAAAATGAAGTACATTTTTGTTACAGGTGGCGTGTGTTCCGGTCTTGGAAAGGGTATTACAGCTGCCTCTTTAGGTCGTTTATTAAAAGCAAGAGGGTATAAGGTAACAATTCAGAAGTTTGACCCTTATATCAATATTGACCCAGGTACAATGAGTCCTTACCAGCACGGTGAAGTTTTCGTTACTGATGATGGTGCAGAAACTGACTTAGACTTAGGTCATTATGAAAGATTTATTGATGAAAGTCTTACAGTAAATAATAACATTACAACAGGTAAGATTTACTGGTCTGTATTAAATAAGGAACGTAAGGGCGAATATCTCGGTGGTACAGTACAGACTATTCCTCACATTACAAACGCTATTATTGACAAGGTATACGCAGCAGGTAAGGCTACAGATGCAGACTTTGTTATTACTGAAATTGGTGGTACTGTAGGCGATATTGAAAGTGAACCATTTATCGAAGCTATCCGTCAGGTAGGTAGAGATAAGGGTAAGGAAAATGTACTTTTCATTCATGTTGCACTTATTGTATACCTTGCTATGAGTAAGGAATTAAAGACTAAGCCAGCACAGCACAGCGTTAAGCAGCTTTTAAGTCAGGGTATTCAGCCAGATATTCTTGTATGCAGAACAGAATATCCTCTTGGCGAATCAGAAAAGGCTAAGCTTGCTCGTTTCTGTGGTGTTGATGATGAATGTATCATCGAAAACGCTGACTGTTCATCACTTTACGAAGTACCTCTTATGCTTGAAGAACAGAATATTGCAGATGTTGTTTGCAAGAAACTTGGTATGCCTTGTGGCAAGCCGGACTTAACTGATTGGATTGATGTTGTAAACAGAGAAAGAGCATTATCTAAGAAGGTTGAAATCGCTATTGTTGGTAAGTATGTAGAACTTCACGATGCGTACCTTTCTATAGTAGAAAGTCTTCATCACGCAGGTATCCACAGCGGTGCTAATGTAAGTATCCGTTGGGTAAATTCTGAAGATGTTGAAGAAACTGGTGTTGAAAAGGCATTAGCAGGTATTGACGGTATTATTGTTCCTGGTGGTTTCGGTACTAGAGGTGTTGAAGGTAAGATAATGGCTGTTCAGTATGCTAGAGAAAACAAAATTCCTTTCCTTGGCATTTGCTTAGGTATGCACTGTACAGTAATTGAATTTGCTAGAAATGTACTTGGTCTTAAAGATGCAAATACATCAGAAATCAATGAAAATACTCCAGACCCAGTAATTGATATTATGCCAGACCAGAAGAACATTGATAACCTTGGTGGTACAATGCGTCTTGGGGCTTATCCTTGTAAGTTGGCTGAAAATACTTGGTCAAGAGAACTCTATGGTGATGCTGAAATAAGTGAAAGACATCGTCATAGATATGAATTTAACAACAGCTACAGAGAGGCTATGACAAAGGCAGGTCTTGTATTTGCCGGTACATCTCCTGATGACAGACTTGTTGAAATCGTTGAACTTCCAAAGGATGTACACCCTTACTTTGTAAGTGTTCAGTTCCACCCAGAGTTCAAGAGCAGACCTAACAGACCTCATCCATTATTCAAGGGTCTTGTAACTGCTGCAGCAAAGAATAAATAATAAAATAATTGATATATTTGACTCCCTCAAGTGAAAACTTGGGGGAGTTTTTTCTATATATATGATAAATGTATATATATGTTCTATTTCGTTACCTCGTATATTGTTTTCGCTAATCTGTCAATAGAGTTATTTATTTCTTCCACAGTATTTGTTTGTGCCCCTAATTCAATAAGCATACTTTTATCTTTCATATGGAGGGAATATCTATAGGCATTTAAATATATTTTTCTGGTTAAATTGGGATAGAGTTCATTCATTTTTTGTTGCATACGAAAACTTAGGGCAAGGTTTGTTTTTATGTATGGGTTTGAAAGCCCTGGTATGTTTTGTAGTTTGCCATTGGTTTGTTTTTTACAAAGACCATTAAAAAACATTACCTTTGCACATTGTTGACCATTGTCAGTTGTCACTAAATGGAGATTTGGATTTACACCATCTCTATGTAGGTCTATTACTAATTCTATAGAGGGATTTTCAGCAAGAACTTTTTTAATAACTGGTTCAGCTCTTTCATACGCTCCGTCACGCTGTACTTTACCATTTACAGTGTCAAAGCTGTCTGTAATGTGCAGGCATTTAATACCGTACTTTTCCTCAAGGTCTTTAGCCAATCTATTGCCAGCACCTATTATACCATCAGACATATCTTTGCTGTCGGCAAACATTTCGTGGGCATGGGTATGAAAAATAAGAATAGTTGGCTTTTTTCCGGCATGTATTTTTAAATCAGTAGATAAAAAGGAATTTACATCAAATAAATCTGAAGTCATACCAGTCTTTTTATCTACGGCATAATAGTTCTGTCTTAATGTAGATAAATTTTGTAAAGCAGATACATTTGTAATAGGGGAGGGTGTTTCCTGTAGAGTTTCTTCAGTAACTAATGATGAATCTCCTATTTCAAGAAAAGAAACATCGTGGGCAACAGTTACATTATACTTTTTATGACCAGTAAGAAATATGGCACAGGTCAAAAATATAAGAATGAAAAGCTTTTTCTTCATATTATTGAAACCTCTTTTTCATTAAAATATGAATATTTTGTAAACAAAACAAGAATGGATTACATATTTAAGAATTTAAGCTATAAAAAATCCGTATTTCACTACATTATATATAGTAGATACTCTCTATTATATTAGTGTAAAGATGGCAATATGCCTATAATACAAATTGGCAAAAAAATCTAGTAAATGGCAATAATACATAAAATTTGATAATGGGTAAAAAAAGGTACAATACTGTTGTTAAAGTGAACAAAAACAATACTTAAGAATTGTTTAAAATATGGAAAAATTTTTATTAACAATTAATTCATTGACACTTTTATTGCAAAGTGGTAAATTAATTAGTATCAGCGTGAGTACCTATATGTATCTTGTATGTTGATAATCGCTGTGATTTGTAACGGGGGCTTTCAAGGTATAATATATGTATAGTATTTATGCAAAATATAAACTTTATGTGTTTAAAGGGAGGAAAAAGTTTATGAAAAAAGGTTTGTCCAAATTCATAAGCACAGTGTTAGCTGCTTGTATGATTACAACAGGCGTTGCTGTAGTACCTTTTGCTACTACTCCAGCTACTGTATATGCAGCAAGCGGAATTTCAGTCACAGAAAGTAAAGGCTGGCTTGAAAGTGCTTACATTGAATGGTCTGTTAGTGATTCATCTTACACAGGCTATAATGCTTATGTTAAGAAGTCAAGCGATTCTAGCTGGACACAGCTTGACGACCCACTTATCAGAAGATATTCTGATTGTTGGAGAGCAGACGCTGTAGGTCTTGCTGCTGGTACATACGATATGAAGGTTGTACCAATGAAGAATGGCAGTGAAGTAACAGCTGATGCTATTACTGCAACTGGTTTAACCGTTCAGGCTCACGATAGAGCCGGTGCTGCATTCTCACCAAAGTCTACTTACAAGGGTGCTGGTGCTTACAATGCAGACGGTACATTAAAGGCTGGTGCTAAGGTTATTTATGTTACACCTGCTACTGCTAAAACTGTAAAGGCTACTGTAGGTGGTGCAGAACACACTGGTTTACAGGATATCATTTATGGTTTACAGAAGGGTACAGAAACTTCTCCTATTGATATTCGTATTGTAGGTATGATTAATGCAGACGATATGGATTCGTTTGGTTCTAGTGCAGAAGGTATTCAGATTAAGGGTAAGAATGCTTATTCAAACCTTAACTGTACTATTGAAGGTATTGGTGAAGACTCAGGTATCCATGGTTTCGGTATGCTTATCAGAAATGCTGGTAACCTTGAATTAAGAAATTTTGCAGTTATGGCTTGTTTAGATGACTCAGTTTCTCTTGATACAGGCAACTGTAATGTATGGGTTCATAACCTTGATTTATTCTATGGTAAGACTGGTGGCGACGCTGACCAGGCAAAGGGTGATGGTACTGTAGATATTAAGGGTAAGTCAACTTATGTTACAGTTTCTTACAACCACTTCTTTGATAATGGTAAGTCATCACTTTGTGGTATGAAGAGTGAAGTAACTTCTTCATTAATTACATATCACCACAACTGGTTCGACCACTCTGATTCAAGACATCCAAGAATCAGAACAATGTCTGTACATATTTATAACAACTATTTTGATGGTAGTGCAAAGTATGGTGTTGGTGTAACAATGGGTGCTTCTGCTTTCGTTGAAGCAAACTACTTTAGAAATGTTTCTAAGCCAATGATGAGTTCTGGTCAGGGTTCTGATGCCTTAGGTCAGGGTACATTCTCTGGTGAAAACGGTGGTATCATTAAGGCATACAACAACAAAATGGTAAATGAAAACAGAGTATTCAGCTACTATACTCAGAATAACCCAGCTTCAACAGGCTATGATGCTTATGAAGTAACTAGCAGAACTGCACAGGTTCCTTCAAGCGAAACAACTGAAAAGGGTGGCACTACATACAACAACTTCGATACAGATGCTAACTTTGGTATCAATGTATCAGATGCACAGGTTGATGACCCAGCTGATGTACCTGCAAAGGTTACAACTTATGCTGGTCGTGTAAACGGTGGTGACTTCAAGTGGAAATTTGATAATTCTACTGAAGATGGAAACTACTCTGTAATTACAGCTCTTAAAACAGCAGTTGTAAACTACAAGACTACTATTCAGTCTATTGGTGGTAACGGTACAGGTGCTACTGACCCAACTACAAGTGCTACAACAGAAACAACTACAAACAAAGATGGTTCAACTGAAACTACAACTAACAGTCAGGAATCTTCAACAGAAGGTACAACTATTGCTCCAGTTGAAGGTGCTCAGGTTCATAACTTTACATTAAACGGTACTAGCAGTTCTTTCTATACTATTACTGGTACATTAACATCTAGCTATGGTTCTGTAAACTACAATGGCTTAACACTTACTAAGGCATTAAAGATGGAATCTAAGACAGCTGTTAACTTCGACCCAGATGGTGTTGCTGGTACATTAACAATTGTTACTAACCCTCAGTATAGTGGTATTATTGAATTAAACGATAAGGCAATTACAATAGGTTCTGATGGTGTTGCAACAATCAGCTTAGACGGTTCTCAGTCTTACGAAATCACTAAGGGTAGTGGTTCAAACTACATCTTCTACATTGCATACACTCCAAACGGTAGTACACCTAAAGTAATCAAGGGTGATGCTAATGATAGTGGTAAGGTTGACGCAGCTGATGTTACAATGATTATGGATTTTGCAGTTGGCAAGATTTCAGCTGTAACAAATGCTACAAACGCCGATGTAACAGGTGACAAGACTGTTGATGTTGACGATGCTTACAAGATTAGCCAGTTCTTAAATGGCTTAATCAAGTCTTTATAATTCGACATAGGTCGTGAAACTTTTTCCTCTCCTGCCTATGGCAGGGGAGATACTTCTAAATTTAAAGGGAGGAAACAAAAACATGATAAAATGTTTTAAGAAAGCTATCAGTAGCGTACTTGCAGCAGCTATGCTCGCAACAAGCTTTACTGCTATGCCTATAAACACTTTTGCGGCTACATCTTTTAGTGCTGCAGGTGGTTGGTTTGAAACACTTTATGCTGAATGGGCTGGTAACAAGAGTGATGTTACAGCTGTTAGCTATAGTGGTACAGCAAGTGGTTCACTTACTGGCGATGATTTAACTTACCTTGTAAGACAGGACGGTTCTAATGTAAGATTAGATATTCCTGGTTTAAAGGCAGGTACATATAACTTAACTGTTACAACAAATAGTGGTACAATCACTAAGGAAAACATTAAGGTATATGAATATGATAGAAGTGGTTACGCTCACTATGATGCTCATAAGGAAGGCGTAACTGGTATTGGTGCATACAATGATGACGGTACATTAAAGTCTAATGCTGTTGTTGTTTATGTAACAGAAGAAAACAAGAATACAGTACAGCTTCCTGGTTACACTGGTAGCCAGTATCCAGCTGGTATTGGTAATATCCTTAACTACAAGTCAGAAGATGCCAACGGTGTAACTGGTGGTGGCAAGATTGATATTGTTCAGCAGTTAAGAGCAGAAGGTATCCCTCTTGATGTAAGATTTGTTGGTAAAATCAGAGGTGGTGACTCTAACACAAGTAACAACCCACCAGCAGAGAACATTAAGGGTCTTACTGGTTACAATACTACTACAAACGGTGGTACTAAGGGCGATAACGGTATGATGATTAGAGTATACAAGTCATCAAATGTAACAATTGAAGGTATTGGTGATGACGCAACTCTTGATGGTTGGGGTATTCAGATTATTAGCCAGACAGGTTATACAAGTCAGAGCTTTGAATTCAGAAACCTTAACTTCACAAATACTCCTGAAGATGCTATCGGTCTTGAAGGTACTTGTGCTATTTCTTCATCTCCACAGACTAAGGAATGGTTCGAAAGCAACGGTTATGCACCAATTAAGTTTAGTTGGGTACATAACAATACATTCCATCAAGGTTTCTGTAAGAACCCTGCCGAATCAGATAAGGCAGAAGGTGATGGTTCTTGTGACTGGAAGCGTGGCTATGGTTACACAATGGCTTATAACCATTATATAAACAACCATAAGACAAACCTTATTGGTTCTTCAAGTTCTAGTATTCAGTATGATGCTTCACTTCATCACAACTGGTACGAAAAGGTTGAATCAAGACAGCCATTATCAAGACAGGCTAACATCCACATTTACAATACATACTTTGACGGTGCTACTTCTTATGCTATTTCTCCAAGAGCTCATGCTTACATTTTCTCTGAAGGTAACTACTTCGGTGCTTGTAAGAACCCTGTAGACTCAGCAAAAGAAGGTTCTGCAACTGTTAAGTCTTATAATGATAGCTTTGCAGGTTGTAACGGTGCAAATGCTGCACAGCAGGTTAAAAACAAGACTGATAAGGTAAGCGACAGCAGTGGCAACCCTTATGCAGGTTTTGAAACTGGTAGCGATATGTATGAATATACAGCTACTTCACCTATTCAGGCAAAGGCAGACTGTCTTAACCTTGCAGGTGTTATGAAGACTGCATCTGAAATCAATATGGAACCTACTCCAGAGCCTATTGTATCTGAAAATCCAGATGCTTTAACTCTTCCATATGAAGTTAACTTTACTACTCCAAGTAATGCAAATTACTGGACAACAAAGACTAGTGAAACTAATTTAGCAGCTAATTCACAGTATAATATAAGCAATGCTTTAGTTACTCCTGCTGCTAAAATTACTAATACTGCAACAACTATGAAGATTAGAGATAACGGTGTTATCTTTAAGGTAAATAAAGCTGCTGATGTTACATTTACAGCAGGCTCATCAAGTGCTTACGGTATCGAACTTTACGATGCTTATGGCGAACTTAAACTCTATGTTGCTGGTGGTAAGACAGCTACTGTTTCTAACATTCCAGCAGGTGTTTATGTAATTAAGTCTGGTAACACTCAGAAGGATGGTTACCTTGAAAACTTAAAGATTGTTGCTAATGACCCTAATGCTCCAACAGTAACAGAAACTACAACAGAAGCTACAACAAAGGCTAATACTGGTGATGATGGTACTACAGAAACTACTACATCAGCACCTGTTGTTGATGACGGTTATGTATGGCATGATGATGGTGTAGATGCAAGTGGTAACGATGTTGCTGCTGCAAATTCTAACATCTTCAATATTAGTGGTAATGATACAACAAATAAGTATACTTATAACGGTGTAACTTATAATGGTGGTATTAAGATGGAATCATCTACTAACATTACAGTTAATGCCCCAGCAGATGGTGCATTAAAGTTAGTATTAAGTGCAGCTGGTTCAAGAACTATCAAGATTGATGGCGAAGAACAAGATGTAGTTGATGGTCTTAATGTATTTGATTTAACAGCTGGTACTCATACAATTACTAAGGGTACAACTAATGTTTATGTTTATGTAATGAGCTATGCAGTTGATGGTGGCGACACAACAGTTACTACAACAACTGAAACAACTACAGAAGCTACAACTAAGGAAACAACTACAAAGGATACAGAAGCTACAACTAAGGAAACAACAGAAGCTACAACAGCTGCTCCAGTTGATGGTGTAAATGTTGTTGTTGGCAATGCAATGGTTAAGAATGGTTCTGCTGTTACAGTTCCTGTTAAGTTGACAGGTATGACTGATTTAGCAGACTTCAACATTACATTAACTTATGATGCAGCTGCTCTTACAGCTACTAAGGTTGAAAACGGCGACATAATCAATGACAGCATGGCTACAATTAACAGCAACATTACTGACGGTTCAGTAAGAATTGCTGGTATCAACCCTGCTGATACAATTAACGCAGACGGTACAGTTCTTGTAAAAGTAACATTTACAGCAAACAAGGAAGGTGCAACTCCTGTTGCAATTACTGTAAATACATTAAAGGGTGCTAACCTTGCAGTTGCAAACTACACTACTTCTAATGGTACAGTAACAGTTACAGCAAACGGTGGTTCAGTTGAAACTTCAACAGAAACAACTACTACTGAAACAGATTCTACTACAGAAGCAACTACTGTTGATTACTCTGCTAAGGGTGATGTAAACAAAGACGGTAAGATTAATGAAAAGGATGCAGCCCTTATCTTGAAGTTTATTCAGGGTATCAAGGACGAAACATTCTATGATGAAGCTGCAGCAGATGCAAATGGCGACGGTGTAATCAATGCACTTGATGCTACTTGGGTATTAAACCACAAGGGTAACACTTCTAAGCCATCTACACCTGAAACTAAGACTTATACATTGACAGGTACTGATATTAATGCTACTTCTGGCACTGCTCTTACAGCAGACACAAATGTTGGTACAGAAAATATGTTCCTTGCAAAGACTGGCGTTAAGAATTCAAATGGTTCAGTTCAGATTAGTGGTTCTAAGACAGTTCAGTTCAAACTTACTTCTGATGGTACAGTTGCATTAACAAATGCTATTTCTTCAGGTGCATATGCTAGACAGGTAGCGATTGTTAACTCAAATGGAGATACAGTTGCAACTTTAAATGTTGAAAATAAGAATGGTGCTAAGAACAATTTAAGTGCTACTTCACTTGTAGCAGGTACTTACAAAATTAAGGGTGTAAATGTTGATTCAAGTGATAAATCTACAAGCGGTAGTCTTAATTCTTCTGTAAACATCGGTACAATTACAGTAACAGGTACTCTTGAACAGATTTCTGCAGAAGCAACAACAAAGACTACAGAAACAACAACAAAGGCTACTACAACAACTGAAACTTCAACAGAGGCTACAACAGTTACAACAACTACAAAGGCTGACGATACAACAGAAACTACTACTACAGCACCAGCTGACAAGGCATTTGCTGTAAGTGGTGACAGCTGGTCAGCTGAAAACGATAGCGTACCAACTTGGTTAAATGGTGGTAAGCTTACAACTGCAACAAACAGCAGTAGTTACACAGCTTTCGCAGCAGAAAGTGCTAATGGTACTGTATTTACAAAGACTGTTGAAGTAACAAAGAATACATCATTTACTATTGATGTTGCTGATGCTTTAACAGCAAGCGTATTCATCGCTGGTGACAACAACGCAGCAAACAAGGGTACAATCAAGGCTACATTTACTGACGAAAGTGGTACTGTAACTGATATTACTCCAGCAGATGCTAACCTTGGTGGCAGAAAGACTGCAACAACAGCTTTCGAACTTGTTGCAACTGGCAAGGGTACAATTACAGTAACTCCTAACTATAACTCATTATTATACAAGGTTGCTGTTAAGTAATAAGATTTTATAGCAAAATTAGTTGATTTGGGCGAGGGTTTATAGCAAGAATAAATGAATACACAAAATATTCACAAAAAAATTGTATAAACCCTTGCAATTTTAATAAGAAAAGGGTATACTTTTATAAAGGAAATTTTTTCTAAAGGTGAGGAAAATGTTTCTAATATAAAAGAAGGAGGTTAATTATGAAATTCAGAAGTTTATTATGCTCTGTATTAGCTTCTACTATGGTTATTGGCTCTTGTGTTTGTGCTAATGCCGCTACATTTACAGCAGGTAGTGAAAATGCTACAGCAGGTAATGTAGTATCAGTACCTATTACTGTTGCTCCAAGTGCTGGAGAAACATCTACAGATGTGAACGCCTATGCTATAGCTATTAGCTATGATTCATCTGTGCTCACACCAGTGGTAAAGGGAACTGACGAAGTAGGCGACAACACTTATGCAACTGTTGGTGACAGCTTTAATAGTGGCGTGCTTACAGCTGATTTAAAAGATAATGAAACAGGCAATGATGAAGTTCTTATAGGTTGGGCTGCAGCTTCACCTGTTAATGTAACTGAAGCAAGTACACTTGCAACTGTAGATTTTACAGTTAATGCAAATGCTACTGGTTCTACTGATGTAAAAGTTGCTGTTGCTCAGGTAGCTAATTCTGCTTCAGCTTTAGCTGATGCAAGTACAATTGAAGCTGCTTCTGGTACTGTAACTGTTGATACAGCTACAGGATTATTGGGTGATGTAAATAATGATGGCGATATAACAATGGCAGATGCAAATGCAATAGTTAGACATGTTGCTAACATTGAGTTGATTGCTGTTGATAGACAGCAGTACGCTGATGTAAATAAGGATGGCGGCATAACAATGGCAGATGCAAATGCAGTAGTTAGACATGTTGCTAACATTGAAACTATTACTCAGTAATATCATTGATAAATTATAGAAAACTATGGAGGGTTTAACTATGAAGTTAAAGACTATTGTAGGCGTAGCTGTTGTTGCAGGCATGACTATGCTTATGGGGGTAGCTGCTAATGCTGCTACTATGCTTGAATTTGGGAATGTGTCTATTTCAGGTACTACAGCACAGGTTCCTGTATACTTAGAGTCAAATGAAGTTAAAAATTTTGGTGCTTATGATACAGATGTTACATTTGATAACACAAAGATGACTTTTGTAAATGCTTCAAATAATATCGTTGATGAATTTGGCGATGCATTTGGTGCTGTAACAAAAGATACTTCTTTCATTGCTAAGGGTGAAGGTAGAGTAGGTGTATTATGGTTAACATCTGACTATGATACTGAGTTTACTGATAAGGTAAAGCTTTATACTCTTAGATTTAAATTAACTGATACTTCTATGACAGCTGATGATATTTTAGCTAGTCTTTCAGTTCGTCCTAAGGAATTAGTTTCAGACGGTAAAATTTTCTCTATTGGTAACTTTGCTACTTATGTAACATTTACAGTAGATAAAGATTTTGTTCCTACAGGTAATAGCAAGAATATTGTAGGTATGGCACTTAGCGTTGACGGTACTCAGTATAGCGAAGCTGACGGTACATTAAAGTACAATGAAGATACTGATGGTAACTATGTATTTACAGTTAAGATGAAGCCTTCTGCAAAGACTGTTGCAGATGTTCAGTTAATTGGTAAGGTTGCTAAGACAGAAGATGTAGATGCTACTGATTCAGCAAATACTACTGATTTATTACTTAAAGACTTCGGTACTGTACAGATTGAAAATATGACTCCATTTGCAGACTAAGAGAGGTGATAATATGAAGAGTGTATACGAAAAGCCAGAAATGGAAATAAAGGAATTTACAAACGAGGATATTATCACAGTTAGTGGTGGTCTTGTTAAGAGCAAGTTCTCTCTTGGTGAAAGTGTAATTGAATTCTAATTTGTAAAATTTAAAAGAGCTTATTCTTTGAATAGGCTCTTTTTTTGTAGGAGGATATTTATGAAAAAAATTTTAGCTGTTTTAGTTGTAACTATTATGTCTGTTACTTCTGTTTTTGCTAGTGAAAATGTAAATGTTGTTGTTTATGGAGAAAGTATTGCTGATAAGGGTGTAATAGTTGAAAGTAGAACATTAGTGCCTGTAAGAGGTATATTTGAAAAATTAGGATTTAATGTAAGTTACAATGCTGAAACTAAGACTGCTACAGCAGATATGGGAAAAAGTTTTGTTGTAACATTCCGTAATGGCGATGATTTTTATACAATAAATGGAAAGCAAATAAAAGCAGATGTTCCACAACAAATTATAGATGGTAAGTTTATGATTCCATTAAGACAGATTCAAAATATTATTAATGTAAATATTGATTGGAATGGAGAAACAAAAACTGCTACTATTTCAAAAACAGGTGGAATATCAGATTTAAAAATAAGTACTGAAAGTAAGTTAGTTCTTAAAGAAGATTAGAATTAAAAGAGCCTATCATTTGATAGGTTCTTTTTTGTTGAGAAAAAGGTAAAAGTATGATATAATTCCCAAAGCAAGAGGGACTTCAGCAGTTATACCCCAGTCTTTTATATGTTTAAAAGGTGTGATGCTTATGAAATAAGTGTTATGAATTTAAAATGTATGAAAGGGGGAGTATGTATGCAGGACTTAGAAATAGTTTTATTACTGATACTATTGATAGTTTATTACATAAAAAAATAACTGCCCCGACCGGAAATCTGTGGCAGTTATTTTGCAACAATTTTTGAGTAAGGGGTAACAACTGAGGTTGCTCCCTCTTGTGTTTTAATAATAACACTTTGGAGTATATAAGTCAAGAGCTGGAAAAGGCTCTTTTTTAGTATAAAAATAACTGCCACAGTACTGCAAACCTTGGCAGTTATTTTAATAACGAAATGTTAAGGGGTAACAACAGATGTTGCTCCCTCCTGTGACTTGATAATAACACTTTATAAAATACAAGTCAACATAAAATCGTTTTTATGAGAGCCTATCATTTGATAGGTTCTTTTTTTATTGTATTTGTCATAATATTAAGGGATAAATATTATTTAAGGAAGTGACAATATGTATCCCGAAATATATTCTGCTGTCTATGATTTTGGAATATGCCCTAAGAATATAGTGCGTTGCAAATATTTTTATATTGTTCATACTGACAAGGGCACTTACAGCATTTGCAAGGCAAGGGTCAATACCAACAGAATAATGGAAATTTACAGATTAAAGGAACAATTATGGACAAAAGGTTTTAGGGCTTTTGACAGATATTTACCGGCAAAAAGTGGATTACCTTATGTAGAGAGAGATAGTGATGTGTATATCCTTTCGCTTTTTAAGGGAGCCAACGAACTGGACTTCCTTAATAATGCTCAAGTTGTAAAAGCTATTGAAACCATAGGTAGTATGCAGTATGCCTTGAGCCGAATAGACAGCCAACCAATGGTAAGAGCCGCATCTATTTTAAAGCCTCATCCCTTAGATGAAATGGAAAAAGGGCTTACTACTATGGCAAAGTGTAGAAAAGCAATATCCAATACAAAGACTTTAAAAGATTGGGATATGACTGTACTGAAAGTCTATGACAAGTATTATAGCAAGGCTGAAAAGGCTGTTGAAAGATTACAAAAAAGTACCCTTGAAAAATCCTTTATACACAATAGATTAAAAGAGGGTAATATTCTATTTAACTATGGCAGAATTTCTATTATTGATTGGGATTATATGACAGTTGGCTCGCCTCTTTGGGATTTGGCATTTTTTATAAACAGGTATAAACGCAAAAATGCTTTTTATGCCCATAATAAAGGACTTAACTACCTAAATATGGAGGATATTTTGGGGGCATATAGCAAAAACAACTATTTGACAGATAATCAAATAGAGGACCTTCAAGCTGTCATTGACTATCCTAGACAGTTTATTTCCGTTATTGGAGAAATTTATAGAAAAAGTAGAAAATTTATACCTGTTGGGCTAAAAATGAAATTAAATGAAATGGCTGAACAAGTGGATTTTGAATTATAAAGATATACAAATAATGTATAATGTTTTTTTAAAATATATTTGAATTTCGTATTGATTTGTGGTAGAATGGAGGTTATAAAGGAATAGAGTGTAAATTTTATATATAGCTTTTAATAGTGAATCGGAAAGATAAATCCGATGCCTTGATTTATCAAGGCACAAATTAACGAAGTTAATTTGTTCTGAATAGTGAATCGGAAAGATAAATCCGATGGCTTGTTTTTCAAGCCACAAATTAACAAAGTTAATTTGTTCTTAGTATATACACAAATTTATAACATAAATTGTAGGAGGTACAACAATGGCTGAACAGAAAAATAAAAGTGCCGAACAGCTGTTGTCTGACTTACACCAGAAGCGTCTTGAACAGGCGTTAAACGAATTTAACGCAGATAAAACAAGAATGGCAGTAGGCAGATTATTAGAAGAATATGTTGATGATGGCGGTCAAAGTTATTTTGACGGAGCTCAAAAAGATGCTACACTGTATTTTGTAGACGATGATTATATGGATAAGGTATCTGATGTAGAACCTAAAGACGAAGATAAGCCTAAAAAAGAGAAAAAAGGCGGATTTTTTGCTGGGGCACTCAGTAAGTTAGCTGAAAAAATGAAAACTGAAGAACCTGAAGACTACGAAGACGAATTTCCTGAGGAAGTAGAAGAATATAAGGACGATAAAGATGACGATGTAAACCTTATTGACGGCACAAATAAGGGTTTCGATATGCCAGCACCGGAAGAACTAGAGTCAGTTGCACCTATTGAAGAGGAGGAGGCTGTTCCTCCAGTAAAGCCTAGTATTTTTGATACGGCTAAACTTTCTTCTATGGATTTGAATGATATTGAGGAACGACTTGAAAAGGTTCATTTGAAACCAGCAACTATGAAATTTGCTGACCCAGACGAGGTAATAAAGGAAATATTAGGAGAAACTGAAAAAGAAGAAACACCAGAAAAAACAGAAGAACCTAAGGAAGATATTAAACCTGCTAAGAAAGAAAACAGAAAGATACACAAGAAGAAAGATTCTCTTGATGATATTTCTGTAGACGATATAGGTCTTGGCAATATTGTAAATAAAATTGCCGAAGAAGAAGAATTAAAGAATAAAGAAGAAAAGCCAGAGGAAACTTCAAATATAGAAGAAGTTGAAACTGAGGATAATACAGAGGTATCTGCTGACACAAGTACAGAAGAAAAGACAGAAGATGTACAGGAGATTGAAGAACCTGAAACAGTAAATGAAACTGTTGAAGAAGAACCGGTTCAGGAAGCTACTACTGATGAAGTTGAAGAAACTCCAGAGGTTGAAGATGTTGCAAGTGAGGATACAGAACCTGTAGGAGAAAGCACAATAACTGTTACTTCTGTTCCAGAAGAAAGCATTAACAATGTTGCTGATGAAATGGAAGAACAGGAAAATCATACTCAGGAAGATTATCCAACTAAGTTCAAGGAAAAGAATGATAACAAAAATACTTATGTAGCAGAAAAGACAGTAATATTAGATAAGCCTTTAATAGATGCTAGTGAGGTTATTTCAGACGATAACCTTACAGCTACTGAAGATAATGAGGCAGAGGAAACTCAGCCTGTATCACAGGAGGATAATGATATGACTAAGGAAGAAGAAGTTCTCAATGCTATTACAACTGAAACAGAGGCAGAGGTAGAAGAAGATGTTATACCTAGTCGCCGCAGACGATTCATTGAGGAAAAGAAGAAAGGCAAGAAAAAGCCAGAAGAACCTGTAGAAGAAGAAATCGATGACGAAGACTTGGAAGAAGACGAGTACGAAGACGATTTTGATGATACAGAAGATAAGCCAAAGAAAGGTCTTTTCGGTCTTTTTAAGAAGAAAAAGAAAGAAGACGAAGAAGACGATGACGATTTCGAAGATGATGACGAAGAAATCGAAGATGATGACGAAGAAATCGAAGAAAATGATGAAGAAGCTGAAGACAAGTCTGAACATAATGACAAAACAGAAGATTATGATAAAGACGAGGATTTAGACGAAGAAGACGATGATGAAGATTATGATGACTTTGACGATGAGTACAGAAAAGGCTCAGGTTTAAAGAAGTTCTTCATTGGGGCATTGTTTGTTATTCTTGTAGTTGCAGTAACAGCTCTTGCTGCTATGTGCTATAGCTATAAGTTACAGCTTGATTCTACAAGAGAACAGCTTAATAAAATGGCTGGCAACAATACAGAGGAAACAACAGCTATTGTTGAGGATATAACTAGCGAAATTACAACACAGGCAACTACAGTAGCTACAACAGAGGCAGTAACTGAAAGTGCTACAACAGCTGTTGTAAGTTCTGGAAATAATAATACTCAGGCTGTTCAAATAGTAAATAGTGATGGTACATCATCAAACTTAACAGGAGCAACTGCTTCTGGTACTACATATACAGTTAAGAGTGGAGATACAGGCGAAAAAATTTGTAAGAGTGTTTACGGGGAATATACAAAGGAAAACTGGAGCAAAATTCTTAAAGCAAACAATATGAATGAATCCAGTACCTATCATCCTGGTCAGGAATTGATTATTCCTTAATTTTGGAGGAAATATGGATTATAAAGAAATGACTCTTGTAGAACTTAGAGAACTTGCAAGAGAAAAGGGCATTGGAAGTATTACAAGATATAAAAAGGCAGAACTTATTGATGTACTTGAAAAAGTAGCACCTACTTCTTTGCCTAAAGAAGAAAATAATAATAAAAACAGCGATTATTTAAAGGAATTAGATAGTGGTGTTGTTGGAGAGGGTATCCTTGAGGTACTTACAGAGGGTTACGGCTTTATGAGAGTTGAAAATTACCTCCCTGGTACAAAGGATATTTATGTATCTCCATCTCAGATTAGACGATTTAACCTCAGAACAGGCGATAAGCTTGTAGGTAGACTCAGAAAGCCAAAGGAGAATGAAAAATTCCCTGCTATGCTTTTCCTTACTCATGTAAATGGTGAGCCTACACAGAGCGTAGCAAAGCGTCCTAATTTTGAAGATTTAACACCTATTTTTCCTACAGAAAGACTTAAACTTGAAACAAGTAAAAACGAACTTTCTACAAGAATTATAGATATTATGGCTCCTATTGGTAAGGGTCAGAGAGGTATGATAGTTGCTCCACCTAAGGCTGGTAAAACTGTACTTCTTAAAAAGGTAGCAAATGCTATTACTCACAATCATCCTGATGTATTTGTAATTGTTCTTCTTATTGACGAAAGACCAGAAGAAGTAACTGATATGCAGAGAAGTATTCAGGGTAATGTTGATGTTATATATTCTACATTTGATGAACAGCCAGAACACCATAAGAGAGTGGCTGAAATGGTTCTTGAAAGAGCTAAGAGATTGGTTGAACAGAAGAAAGATGTTGTTGTGCTTTTAGACAGTATTACTCGTCTTTCAAGAGCTTACAACCTTACTGTACCATCTAGTGGTCGTACACTTTCTGGTGGTCTTGACCCAGCAGCTCTTTATATGCCAAAGAGATTTTTCGGTGCTGCTCGTAATATTGAAGAAGGCGGTAGCCTTACTGTACTTGCAACTGCCCTTGTGGAAACAGGTTCTAAAATGGACGATGTTATTTTTGAAGAATTTAAGGGTACAGGCAATATGGAACTTGTGTTAGACAGAAAGATGTCTGAAAAACGCATTTTCCCTGCTGTTAATATGGCTAAGTCTGGTACAAGACGCGAGGAATTACTTCTTTCAAAAGATGAATTGGATGCTGTATACTTCCTCAGAAAGTCATTTAGCGGTTCTATGACTAATCAGGAAGTTACTGAACAGGTAATGGACTTATTAGTTAAAACTGACAATAATGAGGATTTTGTGAAAGCTATTCTCAAACTTAGTAACAATAAATAAAAAATACTTGCATTGAGACAAGCGGTGTGATATAATTACTTCGTTATAATGTCGAGGGGATGCCAAAATGTATCCCAATTTTTATGGAGGTGTAAGACATGCAGGAAGCAATTCAGCCAAAGTATTATCAGGCTAAGGTTAAGTGTAACTGTGGTAACGAATTTACAATCGGTTCTACTCAGGAAGAAATCAGAGTTGAAGTTTGTTCTAAGTGCCACCCATTCTATACAGGTAATCAGAAGAACCTTAACGATGCTGGCGGTCGTGTTGAAAAGTTCAACAAGAAGTACGGCAGAAAGTAATTTTCATAAATCAAGACCTATGGTTTGCCATAGGTCTTTTTTTGTGTCAATTCTCAATTTGAAAATATGGAGTTATACACATTTTAGAATAAGTGGAATTGTAAATGTGGATAAATTAAAAATTTTTGATTTTATATAAAAAATGGACTTATACACAATGGAGAATAAAGTTCTCAAGAATTGTGCATAAGTCCACTTTGTTTATATGCTATTTTTTAGTTTTTGTGGAAAGCTGACTCACCTAATTTTAAACTAGGGTAAGCATTTATATCCATTGTAGCTGTATTGCCTTTCATAAATTCATAGTAACCGGCACTACCAATCATAGCAGCATTATCTGTACACAATATTGGCTTAGGAACATTAAATTCTATGTTATGTTCTTTACAAGCCTGTTCCATAGCTGCTCTTAAATGTTTATTAGCTGATACACCACCGGCAAGGGCAAGTTTATTAAGTCCTAATTCTTTGCAACCTCTCATAGCACGCTCTACAAGAATATCCACAACAGACTGCTGGAAACTGGCTGCAACATCAGCTCGGTTTATATCGTGATTCATCATTTTTTCTTTGTTTAAGTAGTTTAAAACAGCAGATTTTAAGCCACTAAAACTAAAGTCATAGGCATTGTCCTCAAGTTTTGCTCTTGGGAATTTAATTGCATTTGGATCGCCTTCGCAAGAAAGTTTGTCAATGCCAGGACCACCTGGATAAGGTATACCTAATACTCTGGCAACCTTGTCAAAGGCTTCGCCGGCTGCATCATCACGAGTTTTGCCTAAAATGTCGAAGTCATCATAATCCTTAATATGTACTAAGTGAGTATGGCCACCACTTACTATAAGACACATAAAAGGTGGTTCCCAATTAATGTTTTCAATATAGTTAGCCGCAATATGACCTTCAATATGATGTACTGGGACAAGTGGCTTATTAAGAGCAAATGCTAAAGCCTTTGCCTCTGAAAGACCAACAAGTAAAGCACCTACAAGACCTGGACCATAGGTAACAGCAATAGCGTCAACATCTTCTTTTTTAGTATCAGCCTCTAAAAGAGCCTGCTCAATAACATAGTCTATTGCCTCAATATGCTGACGAGATGCTATTTCTGGAACAACACCTCCGTATAATGTATGTGTAGCAATTTGAGAGGCTATAACATTGGATAAAACCTTTCTACCATTTACAACAACGGCAGCAGAAGTTTCGTCACAAGAGCTTTCAATAGCCAGTATTTTAATTTCCTTTTCCAATTATAATCTCTCCTTTAATGACAAATTGTAAAGCATAAATATAAGGAACACTACAAATGCACCAAAAAATAAAAAGTCCGGTACAGTTGTTGTTATGCTATAGGATAAGTGTTCCCATAAGTAAATAAATTGGTTTACTAAAAAGTTTAATTTATCCACAAGCTGTAACAGCATATGTGGATAATGTTCAGTTTTAAGTATATGCACAAGTTCAAAGTAGTTAGTTGTAATTGTGGCTATTATGCCAACAAATGCGGAACAAAGTGCAAAAATCGCAAAACCATAAAATTTTGGTTTATTGTGTATTTTAGTCATAACTGAAACTTCAAAATTTTCTGGAAGCTGGGGAATTTTGTTTATTTTAAGAGAATTATAAAATTCGGTTTGAATTTTGCATACTTTACATTGTTCAGTATGTTCTCTGAAAATTTCTTGTTCCTCTTTTGTCATTTCGTTGTTTAAAAATCTGTCTAAATCAGAACAATCCACTTTTCTTTCCCTCCTTTTCCAATATTTCTTTTAATAACTTACGGCCTCTATAAATTCTGTTCTTTACCATAGAAAGAGGCAAGTCTAAAGCCTCGCTTATTTCTGTATATTTCATACCTTTGTTATGATACATAACAATAGGGGTTAAGTATTTATCAGGCAGAGATAAAAGGGCTTTGTTTATGGCAGAACTACGCTCTATATCAAGGTAAGTGCTTTCTGCCGATGGTGTTTGGGATAGGTAATACTCGCTGTTTTCAATAGGTACTGTATCTACTTTTCGCTTTCGGCAAAAGTCTATTGTACGGTTTGTAGCAATAGTTATGACCCAAGTTGAAAACTTGTGTTTAGGAGAATACCTCCACAAATTATTATATATTTTTACAAATATTTCTTGTGATAAGTCCAGACTTTCTTCGTAATCGCCTAATATCTTATAGACGGTGGCAAAAACCAAGTTTTTATATCGTCTGACAAGCTCTGAAAAACTGTCTTCATCGCCTTTCAGACTTTTCTGAACAAGAGCGTAATCGCTAATATTTTCCATAATACCTCAAGCATTTATTGCTGTTTAATCTTCCTCAAAAAGGAGAGTAACATTCTTTCTGTCTTTTCCAATATGGGTATTTTCAAATATTTCCTTAGCTGATGGTAAAAATTCTTCAGGGAAAGGCATAGCAGGGCTAAAGTGAGTAAGCCACATTTCGTTTACATTAGCTTTTTTAGCAATTTCAGCAGCTTCTGTAAACATCATATGCTTATATTCCTTAGCTTTTTGAATTTTATCCTTTTCGCCGTACATACCCTCGCAAATTAAAAGGTCTGAATTTTCAACAAAGGCTGGAAGTTCCTTTGTAGGTCTAGTGTCTGTACAATATGAAACTTTTATACCTTTTCGTGGAGAGCCAAGAACCATATCAGAAGTGTAAGTTTTGCCTTCAAATTCTACACTTTGCTGTTTCTGGAGAATGCTCCAAAGTTTTTTAGGAATATTGAGAGCATTTGCTTTTTGTACATCAAATCTGCCAACTCGCTTAACCTGAACATTGTAGGCATAGCAAGTAATTTTGTGATTTACTTTAAGGCAGTTTATGTGGAATACACCTATATCTATTGTATCCTGTGGTTCAAGTTCTATAAGTTTTACCTCAAAAGGAAGTTCTGGGCAAATACAACTAAGACCGGCATAAACCTTTTTAAGTCCCTTTGGACCAACAAGGGTAAGGGGTTCTGTACGAGCTGAATTTCCAATAGTCAAAAGAAGTCCTGGCAAACCTGAAATATGGTCTGCGTGGTAGTGAGTAAAGCATATAACATCAATATTCTTAAAGCCCCAGCCCAACAACTTCATTGTAACCTGAGTACATTCGCCACAATCAATGAGCATCATTCTGCCCTCAAGGCGAAGCATAAGGCTTGTTAAATATCTGCCAGGTAAAGGCATCATTCCACCTGTACCTAAAAGTGCAACATCAAGCATTTATTAACCTCCGTAGGCACAATTAAGTGCCTGTATCAATAGTAAATTTATCTGTAAGAAAAGTGACAATGTAATTTCTTTTTGGTGTAAATATACCCTATGGCAAAACCATAGGGTGCATTAAAAATTATTTTTCAGTCTTAGCTGTAGCGTTCTTATTTCCAATAATTTCGCTCTTATTTACTGGTATTCTAACACCACGATTTGTACCAAATTCAACAACAGCAACATCTTCGCCTTCAAGTTCAACAACCTTACCGTAGAAACCTGAAGAAGTCATTACTTCGTCGCCAACCTTAATACCCTGCTGAATTTCCTTTAACTGAGCAGCTCTCTTTTTCTGTGGTCTAACAGCAAAGAAATAGAAAACAAGGGCAAGAGCAGCAATATAAAGAATTAAAATAGCTGTGCTTCCGCCTTTGCCCATCTGCATACCAAAGATTGATGCAGCAGAAGTAGCTTCAGTAGCAACTTCTGAAACAGCATTAGCTGCCTGTGTAGCAACTTCGTTTGTGCCACCTGGCATAGTTACACTTGCAGTTAAAAGATTAATAAAGTTTAACATTGTCACATCTCCATTTCGTTAGTATATCTTTTTACATTTTATTACTTATTAGTCAAAAATCTCAAGAAGATATAAGCAACAAACAAAAGGCTGTAAAAAGAAATTTTAAATAACCTTAGTAAATTACATTATATTAAATTAAAGACCCATAGTCAAGCTATTTACTGTACTTTAATATAAGTTTTAGGAATTTCGCCATTAAATACTGTGTTTACAAGGGTTAGTTTTCTGGTTATCTCCAAATCCTTTGACCAAAGGGGATTTACTATGGAAACTGTTGTATGTACATTTATCCAAACTTGAAAATTAACTTGATTTACTCCTGCCTGTGTCATAGATGTTTCATAGTCGGCAGTAGCATCTCCTATAGGTTGCAAGCGTATTGTGGTGCTTGGTCCAAAGTGAGAGAGAATGGGAAGTCCTGTAAATACGCCTAAAGGTAGTCGTATTTTAGAGGTGGTAAGGTTATTAAGATTTTTGGAAACCATTGAGGCTGTTTCAGCACATATGTTGTTTACAATTATAGAATTTACACTTAAATATTCCAGACGGCCGTTGTTATCAGAACGAAGAATAAAGTCTTCGCTTTTAATATTTTTAGATGATGAATACATTGAATTTTGTATAATATTATTAATAGAAGTAATGGCGTATTTCTGACAAATTTTTACTGAAATAGGCATAACGAAACGAATATAGGCTATAGATATTACAAAAAAAATAATAAGTAACAAAAATGTAATATTTCTGGCTGTTTTAAAAAATCCACTATTCCTCAATGTTACAGCCTCCTTTTGCGTTATTGAGAAAGCCTTCAGTAAAATTTTCCTTTATAAATAGGCACAATTCTGTTATAATTATATGACAAAGGAGGGGATAAAATGAATCAGCCTGACGGAAGTAGAAGGAGTGGTTCAGAGGGCGAACACAGAAGAAATAGTTCAATCTCCAGAGCCAAAAGTGGTTCATATAAGACCAACATAAAAGAAAGAAATTTGAAGAAGAAGAAAAATAAAAATCAACATTCTAAACCATTTACTGTGTTTATGTCTATATTGCTTATGATTGCTATAATGGTAGGCTTCGCAGCAGCAGGCGGTTTAATAGGTGGCTATGTAGCACTTATTAGAAGTATACCGGATTTAGGACTTTCTGGTATTCAGCCTAGAACATATACTACAGTAGTTTATAACAATGAAAAGAAAGAACTTTCTAAACTTCATGGCGAGGAAAATCGAGAGTACATAACTATTGATAAAATTCCGGAAAATATGCAGAATGCTATTATGGCTATTGAAGATGAAAGATTTTACGAACACGATGGTGTCGATGTCAGAGGTCTTTTAAGAGCTGCTTATTCAACTCTTACAGGAGGACAGGTACAGGGTGGTTCTACCCTTACACAGCAGTTAATAAAAAATAACATTACTAATGTTACTAGAAATACTCCTAAGACAAAGCTCAAGGAACAGTATTTAGCTCTTAAATACGAAAAGGAATTAAAGGCACAGCTTGGTTCTAAGCAAGAGGCCAAAAAGTACATTATGGAATTGTACCTTAACACTATTAGTTTTGGTCATGGATATAGTGGTGTACAGACAGCTGCTCAGGGTTATTTTGGTAAAGACGCATCAGAGTTGGATTTAGCAGAATGTGCTTGTCTTGCCGGTATTACAAATAATCCATCTATGTATTCTCCGAGAACTGAACCAGAGAATAACAAGTCAAGACAGACAGTTATACTTAACTATATGTTAAAGCAGGGTCTTATTACTCAGGAAGAATATGACGGTGCTATTAATGAGGATATTTACTCAAGAGTATTAAAGTCTAAACTTCTTGCTACTAATGATACTAAGAATGACGGTGTTACAATACATTCTTACTATGAAGATGCACTTATTGACCAGATTTCTGAAGATTTACAGACTAAGTACAATATGAGTGCTAAACAGGCAAACAATGTTATTTACAATGGTGGTTTACAGATTTATTCTAACTACGATTCAAGAATACAGGGCATTGTAGATAATGTAATGCTTGATGATTCTAATTTCCCTAAGCCAAATTACAGCTTAGATATTAACTACATTGTTTCTACTGAGGATACAGCAACAGGGGAAACAACAAATAAGGAATATAAGCAGTTTGCTCGTTCTAAGGCTGGTGCTGAGGCTTGGGTAGCAGACAAGAGAGCAGAAATAGAGGCAAGTCTTTCTCCTACACAGAAGATACTTGCAGACAGAGCCGATATTAGCGTTCAGCCACAGTGTTCAATGGCTATTATTGATTACCATACTGGCGAAATAAAGGCTATTGCCGGTGGTAGAGGCGAAAAGACAGTAAACAGAGGTTTCAACAGAGCTACAGATTCAGCTAGACAGCCGGGTTCTGTATTTAAGGTATTGGCTGCCTATGCTCCAGCTATTGATTTAGGTAAAATAACAGCAGCTACTACTATTGTGGATGAACCTTATACAACAGCTGACGGTTATACTCCTAAGAACTGGTGGGGTAACAGCTACAGAGGTGCTGTAACTCCTAGAACAGGTATCAGAGATTCTATGAATGTCGTAGCAGTAAAAGTAATGGTTGAAACAGGTATTGACCTTTGTTACGATTATTTGTTAAACTTTGGTTTCACAACTCTTGAAAATGATAACCACGCAGCTACAGCCCTTGGTGGTCTTACAAAGGGTGTTACACAGATTGAATTGGCAGCAGCTTATGGTACATTAGCAAATCAGGGTCAGTACATTAGACCTATGTTCTACGACAAGGTTCTTGACCACGATGGTAATGTTCTTCTTGAAAACACTAAGGAAACAAGACAGGTTGTTAAGCCATCAACTGGATATATTGTTACACAGCTTATGACAAGTGTTGTTAAGGAAGGTACTGGTACAGCAGCTAACTTTAAGCAGTCTAATATGCCTCTTGCAGGTAAGACTGGTACAACAACAGATTCTAAGGACTTAACATTTGTTGGCTATACTCCTTACTATGTAGCAAGTATTTGGTATGGTTATGATAGATATGACAAGAAAGTTCCTAATATGAACGGCTTTAACCAGACTACTCACTTAAAGGTATGGAATAAGATTATGGAACAGGTTAACGAGGGTATGGAAGTCAAGGACTTTGATATGCCTAACGATGTTGTTAAAGCTACAGTTTGTAAAATATCTGGTAAGTTGGCAAGCAGTTATTGTCCAGCTATAACAGATTACTTTGAAAAGGGTACAGCAGTTTCTACATACTGTTCTGGTAACCACAGAGGCTATTCTTCTTATGGTAGATCTAGTAACTCAAGTAGTTCTAATTATACTAAGAAGAAGAAAAAGTCATCTTATTCTTCAAGTGGCAATAGCTACAGTAGTTCAGGTAGTAGCTCAAGTAGTTCGTCTTCTACAGGAGGAAGTTCTTCATCTTCTGATAGCAGTTCTTCATCAAGTGGAAGTAGTTCAGGACAATCTTCAGCTAGTTCAAGTGGACAGTCTTCATCTTCAAGTGGTTCTTCATCAAGTTCAGGTGAAGCATCACAGGGTAGTGGAAGTGGAGATTCACAACAGTAATAATGCAGAATTAAAGCCGAGGAGGGCATACTTCCTCGGCTTTTGGTTTTAATTCAAAAGAAATTATGAATTTTTATGAAAATAGTTCTTTTATTATGTTTTTTCTATTGCAAAAAATAATTTTTGTGTTATAATTACACTACCGAATGGATAGGGGGAATATATATGTTAAATGCCATTAACTTTTCCTTAACCGGTAAAGAAATTCTATATGCTGCAATCTTGGCTTTTTGTTTAACTTGGTTTATAAATAATGCGTTAAAAATTCGTTCAGTTGTTAAAGCTGCAACGACTTTCGCTAATTCACACAAGGACATTACAGCCGTTATGGATAGATGTTATACTCTTTTCCCTTTAGACAAAATTAATTTTAAGGGTCAGACTTTTACAAGAGGTATGAAGATAAGAGTTACAACTACTACTAATACAGATTTCGAGGGAGAACTTATTGGTGGTAACAACAAAAATATGGTCTGTATAAAGACGAGCAAGTATATTATTGCTCACGAAATACAGAACATACAAAGCATAGTTCCTTTATAAAACCTTATAGATAAATGTGCATACTAGTGAAGACCACAGCTTTGGCTGTGGTCTTTTAGTTTGTGTAAATTTTTACCGTAATTGTTTGTCAGCTTAATAGAAAACTTGAGGTAGATATGGAGGTGTGGTAATATATAGGTAGTTTAGTAAATAGAAAGATGGGGAGGTATATGGTATGTGGATAGTTTGTGGAATTATTAGTATTATTTTTTGTATAATGGCTTGGATATGGACTATTAATAAAAATAAGAAAGCAATTTTGTTTTCAATGTGTTCATTATCATTTGTGACAATTACACTTATTATGGAATATAGAATGGTATTAAATTGGGTAAAAAAAGAAGATTGGAGTGCATTGCTTGATGTTGTTCCAACTATGTTCATAGTTTTGTGTGTTTATGTTATTCTTTTGCTTTTAGCAAATATAGTAGTCATTGTAAAAAATAAATAATAGTAATACTTCATATTTTTCATAATATTTAAAGAAAAACAAAAGGCAGTAGAAACCACAGAAAATAGTTTCTACTGCCTTTATATATTCTATAAATATATTACTTATCTTCCTTTTGTGTATTCCACATAAGGTTATTGATAAATTGTTTTGCTGTTCTACCAGACATACCTTTCTGTCTGATTTCCCATTGCATAGCCTGTTGCTGAAGTGTATTTTCGTCAAGTTCAATATTGCGTTCAGCAGCAAGACCCTTAACGATATTAATATATTCCTTAGGTGTAGGCTTAGGGAATGTAATAGTGATACCGAAACGGTCAGCAAGTGAAAGCTTTTCGTTAAGTGTATCAGTTGTATGGATTTCAGCATCTTCAGAAGTACCAGTACCTCTATCGCTCCATTTTTCCTGAATAATATGACGGCGATTACTTGTAGCGTAGAAAAGAACATTGTCTGGCTTGCCTTCTGAGCCACCTTCCAAAAGTGATTTCATATACTTGTAACCCATTTCGCCCTCATCAAATGAAAGGTCATCAATGAATATAATAAACTTTCTTCCTCTTGGTCTTAAAAGCTTTAAAATATCTGGTAACTTTTCAATCTGTTCCTTAGTAATTTCAAGTAAGCGAAGTCCCTGTTCGTGATATTCATTTACAAGGGCTTTTACTGATGAAGATTTACCAGTACCTCTTGAACCAACAAGAAGTACATTGTTTGCATTATATCCATTAAGGAATGCAAGAGTGTTATCAATAAGCTGGTCAAACTGTGCCTTGTAACCAATAAGCTGGCTGAAACGGATAGGGTCAGGGTGAGCAACACCAACCAATTTTTTCTTTTCGTCGTTGTAACGGAAAGAACGGAATACAGAAATATCGCCACAACCATGCTTTTTATGGAATTCGATTACATCATCAATAGTAAAGTCATCAGGAATTGTTGCTAATTCGCTGTCAGCATCTTTAACTGGCTTATAGTCCATAACCTGAGTAATAGCTGGAAGTAAAAATTCAGCATCAGGTAACTTTGTTAAATCCATAGATGCAATAGTCTTTATAGCCTCTACATCTCTTTTAGCCAATTCATATATAGAAGAATTCTTTACATCAAGGTTGTTTTCGCAAAAAAGTGTAAAGTTATTCTGGTTTCTTAACATAAGATGAATAATATAGCTCTTGAAAAGGTTGCCCTTAAATGAGCTTTTTTCTGCCATTTCAGTAAGAGTGGCTACAAGTTCAGCCATATATGGTAAATTGTCTTCCTCTGTTAATATATGTCTGAGAATGTCAATAATTTTATTATTCTTGATTTCTCTGTAGACAGTAAGAGAATTAATACTGTCAATAATTTTGTTAAAGTCTGTTTCGTTCATTGGTACATTACGCCTCCATAGCGATTTTTATTTTTTCATTATCAGCACCTAGTATTGTAACATCGTGCTGTAAAAGACGATTTATTGCGTCAATGTGTTCCTGCTTTATTATCTGACCCATTGCAACAATAGGAATATCCGGAGGAAAGGCTGTTACGCTTTCGGCAGCTATTTTTCCTACTGCTTCCTCAAAAGAAACATCTTTAGTTGCACCGTAGAAAATTTCACGAGGTGTAAGAGAGGCTGTTTCAACAGAGTTTGAAATCATAGGTATTTTTTCTATGAACTTTCTTGGATACTGTTTGTCAATATCCTTAATAGCTTTCATAAATTTTTTAAATGCCTTTTCATCGTCACAAGGACTTGTCATTGCAATAATGTGGTGCAGACCAGCATACTCCACTTGTATATTGTACTTCTCTAAGAGGATTTTTGCAACATCAAATCCTGTTAAATCACATCTGACCATAATTGTAAGTTTACCAATATCAATATCGGCTACAGATGCTTCGCCTTTTATAGAGTCGCTAACCAGCTTTAAGCTATGACAATGAGCAAGCTCGTGGCGAAGTTTAATAAGGTTTTCTATATAGGTTTTCATTATATTTTTATCTCTTGAGAAATGGTCCCTTGTCCAATCCATAGATGCAAGTATTGGATAAGATGGGCTTGTAGTCTGTACCATTGATACTGTACGGGCAACTCTCTCAATAGAAACTCTTTTACTTCTTACATTTATGATTGCTGCTTGATTAAAAGCAGGTAGTGTTTTGTGCCAGCTATTTATAGAAATATCGGCGTGTTGCTGTAAGGCTGTTTTTGGAAATACATCTGAAAAACAGAAATGAGCACCATGACATTCATCAACTATAAGTATAGCATTTTGCTTGTGTACTATGTCCGCAATAACATTTACATCGCAGGTAAAGCCTTCGTAGGTTGGGCTTGTAATAATAACTGCTTTAATATCGTGATTGTTAAAAGCTCTGAAAATATCAGAAATATTTATACCACCGGCTAAACCCTCAGCATTGGTTTGAGGAGAAATATATATTGGCTTTGCTCCTGAAAGTATAAGGGCATTGTACACACTCTTGTGACAGTTAGTTGCCACAAGTATTTCGTCACCCTCTTTTACAGTAGCTAAAATTGCAGCAAGTATACCACTACTGCCACCGTTTACAAGCATAAAAGAAGCATCAGCACCTGTAAGCTGTGCCATTTGCTCCTGTGCTGTTTTTATAATTCCGTCTGGATGATGAAGGTTGTCCAGTCCCTCGATTTCTGTGTAATCAAATTCACGAGAATCGAATGGAATAAAATCTACAACTCTTTTGTGACCTGGCATATGCATAGGATAAGCATTTCTTTCTTGCAATTCCCTTAATTTATTTAATATTTCGGCTGCCATATTCATCATCCCTTTTTATAATATTTTAATGCCATTATATAAGATATAGTTGGGATTGTCAAACAAATAGTAATATTAAAAGCTACATTTAAAGGGAAAATAACCTAGTTTTTACTACCTTTTTACAGTAGGGGATAATCGTCTTTACAAAAAACAAAAATTATTGTAAAATTGTTTTATTATTTTTAGTGCATTATAAGGAAAGGCAGTACACATATGTTAAAATTTTTATATCCTAAGGAATATTTGCCATCGGTTTTCCAATTAACAGGGGAAAAATTAAAGGCTTTAGGCAAAGATACTCTTATTTTTGATATTGATAATACTCTTGTGCCTTACTGGATAAAAACTCCTACTGATGAGTTAAAGGCTTATTTTAATTCATTGAGAGAAAGTGGTATTAAAATTGCTGTACTTTCTAACAGTAAGGAAATAAGAAGTAAAACTTTTTGCGAAGAAATGGAAATTCCATATTATTACAGAGCTAAAAAACCAGGTACTGAGGGTATGAAAAAGCTATTGGAAAAAATAAATTCTAAGGCTGAAAATTCTGTTATTGTAGGCGACCAGATTTTTACAGATGTGTGGTGTGGCAACAAGTGTGGAGTATATTCTGTACTTGTGAAACAGGTAAGTCCAAAAGACGAACTTATAACTGCACCTAAAAGACCTTTTGAAAAAATAGTGTTGTACTTTTATTTGAGAAGAAAGAGAAAAGAGGAGAACAATGGTTGATAATTCAGTAAAGGGAAAGACAGCCGTTTATGGTGTTATAGGCTGTCCTATAGAGCATACATTTAGTCCAGCTATTCACAATACAATGGCAAAGACTTTAAATAAAGATATGATTTATGAGGCTTTCAGAGTAGAAAAGGATAATCTTGAAAGTGCTATAAAAGGTGCTTACAGCTTAGGCATAAAGGGACTTAATGTAACTGTACCTCACAAAGTAGAAGTTATGAAATGTCTTTGTGACATTGACAAGAGAGCTAAGGTTATTGGTGCTGTAAATACTCTTAAATATACAGAAAATGGCTATGTAGGTTACAACACAGATATTATTGGCGTGTACTATGCTATAAAAAACAAGGGCTTTGATGTAAAGGGTAAGACAGTTCTTCTTCTTGGTGCTGGTGGTGCAGGTAATGCCTGCGGTGTTATGGCTGCTGACAAGGGTGCTAAAATGCTCTATATTGCAAACCGTACTGTATCAAAGGCTGACAAATTGGCAGAAAGCATAAGAGCTGAATATCCAGATACAGAAATTAAAACTTTATCTATTGATGATATTTATGATATTCCTAATGTAGATATAGTTTTAAATGCTACAGTAATTGGCTTTGGAGAAAACAAGGGATTAAGCCCTATAAAGGATACAGGTTTTTACAAGGCTAAGGGTGTAGAAATGGTATTTGATGCTATATATTCTCCATGGGAAACTCAGCTTTTAAAGGACTGTAGAAAAGAGGGTATTACTGGTATAAACGGTTTTGATATGCTTGTGTATCAGGCTGTTGCAGCAGAAGAAATTTGGTTTGATGAAGAAATTGACCCTCAGCTTACAGAAAAGGCAAGAAAAGAGTTAAGTGATTTTTACAGGGAGAATAACTGATGAAGATTAACAACAAGGATAAAAATATTGTTCTCATAGGTTTTATGGGAAGTGGCAAAACAAGTGTGGGCAAAAGACTTTCCCTTGTACTTAAAAGAGAATTTATAGACACAGATGATTTCATTGAAAAAAGAGAAGGAATGACTATCAATGAAATTTTTAAGGAAAAAGGGGAAGAAGAATTTAGAAAAATAGAAAGAGAATTATACAAAAGATTTTCGACACCTAAGAAAAAGATTATTGCAACAGGTGGTGGAGTAATTAAAAATTCAGCTAATATTGCAAATCTTAAAAAGGGTGGAGTAATAGTATATCTTAAATCTTCTCCAGAAAAAATTGCTCAAAATCTTAAATTTGACAACACAAGACCTATACTTCAAGTAGATGACAAAGAGGCTAAAATCAGAGAACTTTTAGCACAGAGAGAGCCATTCTACAACAAGTATGCTGAAATTACTATTGATGTAAGTAATTATGACATTGACCATACAGTTGATAAAATAATTGAGCTTGCAAAAGTTTGATAAATTTAGAAAGTAAAAAGGGATACAGTCACAAAAACTGTATCCCTTATTTTTATGGTGAATCGGAAAGATAAATCCGATGACTTGCTTGCAAGTCACAAATTAACAAAGTTAATTTGTTCTGAATTCGCCTAAAACAGAATTAACAACTTTCATAATACCGTCTTGAGCAGTAGCAATTTTCTTTTCTGCATTTTCAACAGTATCTGCCTTAGTACCGAAGTAAATTTTAATTTTTGGTTCAGTACCACTTGGTCTTACACAGAACCATGTATCGTCAGCAAGTGTAAAGTAAAGTACATTACTCTTTGGAAGATTAGTAGGGCTTACTTTACCAGTAGCTACATCAACAATCTTATCTTCAAGGTAATCTCTTGTTTCAGTTACCTTAACACCGGCAATTTCAGATGGAGCATCTTTTCTTAAAGTGTCCATTATCTTCTTCATATTTTCAATACCCTCAATACCCTTTAATGTAATTGAGTGGATAATTTCCTTATATACGCCATATGTATCGTAGAGTTCCATAAGTCCGTCATAAAGGCTCATACCTCTTGACTTATAGTATGCTGCCATTTCGCAAATAAGAAGTGAGGCAACAACTGCGTCCTTATCTCTTGCGTATGTACCAGAAAGGCAACCATAACTTTCTTCAAAACCGAATACATACTGGTATTCTCCAGTCTGTTCAAATTCCTTAATCTTTTCGCCAATGTACTTAAAGCCTGTTAATACATCAAAGTATGCAAGGTTGTACTTCTTTGCAATAGCCTTTGTCATTTCAGAAGAAACAATAGTTGAAACTAAAGCACCGTTCTTTGGAAGTGTACCTAACTTGGCTTTCTGAGAACAGATGTAGTTACAGATAAGTGTACCTGTCATATTACCAGTAAGTACAGTATAGCTACCGTCTTTAGTCTTAACAACAGCACCAACTCTATCACAGTCTGGGTCAGTACCGAGGATAATATCTGCGTCAATCTTTTCTGCTAACTTAATAGCAAGTTCAAATACCGCAGGATTTTCTGGATTTGGATAGCCTACAGTTGTAAATTCGCTATCTGGAAGTTCCTGTTCTGGTACAACTGTTACATTTTCAAAACCAGCCTTTTTAAGAACTCGTCTTACTGGCTTGTTACCTGAACCATGAATAGGAGTGTAAACAATCTTTAAATCGTGCTGTTCCTTGATGATTTCAGGATTAACAATCTGTGCTAATACATTCTTGTCAAATGCTTCGTCTACTTCTTCGCCAATAACATTGAAAAGACCAGCCTTAACAGCCTCATCTTTATTAGCTGTCTTAATTGTGTGGAAATCAGTAACAGCATTTACTTCTTCAATAATAGCCTCATCTCTTGGGTAAGGAACCTGACCACCGTCTGCCCAATATACTTTATAGCCGTTGTATTCTGGTGGATTGTGGCTTGCTGTAATAACAACACCACCTGTACAGTTAAGTTCTCTAACAGCAAAGCTAAGCATTGGAGTAGGTCTTAAAGATGGATAAATATAAGTCTTGATACCATTACCATTTAATACTAAAGCAGTAATTTCGGCAAATTCCGGACTCATTCTTCTACTGTCAAAGGCAATAGCAACACCTTTCTTAACAGCCTCTTCGCCCTGCTTAATAATGTAGTTAGCAAAACCCTGTGTAGCCTTGCTTACTGTGTAAATGTTAAGTCTGTTAGTACCAGCACCGATAATACCTCTTAAACCACCAGTACCAAATTCCAAATCTTTGTAAAATCTTTCCTGAATTTCTTTGTCATTACCTTCAATAGCCTTTAATTCGGCTCTTGTAGCTTCATCAAAATAAGTGTCTTCACACCATTTTTTGTAGTTTTCCATATAACCCATAATAAAAACTTCCTTTCCCATTGTACATTAATGTACTTTATTTGATTTAATTATAAAATATTATGGGAATAAATACAAGCGAATTTATTTAAAATATTTCTCTAATTTTGTATAATTTCTTCCAAAGTTACAAATTTTATGCCCTCATTTTCAAGCTGTTTATAGAGATTATTAAGGGCTGTGGCTGTAACAATGCCACCCTCTGCACCAACATGACCAATGGCAACGGCCGTTCCTTTTTGCTTTGCTATTTCAGCTGCTCTCAAAATATTTTTTTCTACTGTTTTAATATCCTGTGTACTATCTAAGAATACATCTCTCTTTATATAAGGTATGCCTACTTCCTTTGCAACATCTTCCCCAACGGATTTAGCTGTTGTCAGGCTGTCCAAAAAGTACATATTTCTTTCCTTTGCCTCTTTTAAAAGTGCTGTCATTTTGTCCTTATCTTCCGTTATTTTTGAACCCATATGGTTATTAAAGCCTTTTGCATTGTCTACACTATCCAAATTACTTTTAAATGTGTCTACTGCCTCCTCTGTAGACATATTGCTGAGGATAGGAGTTTTGCCTAGCCAACTTCTCTGACCTGTGTGTGCCTCCATAGGCTGATGAAGTATAACAGCTTTACCATTATCCAGCAGTTTATCTTGGTCAGCTTTAGTGTAGGGCATTTGTGGCATTACCGCTCCTGTAAAAGGTATAGGAAGTGCCAACATTTCTTCTGTGCCGGCAGAGTTATTGCCAAAGTCATCAATAACTATTGCTAATTTGGGCTGGGTGTTGGGAGATATAGTTTGTACTGTTCTATGTATGGAAATTCTAAGAAGTAGAAGTACCAAAAAAACAGCCAACACCATTTCTGCATACATACAAATTTTTTCGCTTTTCATCTTGCCTCCTGTATTTATAATTGATATAATTAAGCTATTAATGTATATGATTGTATGGAGGGTTTTAGAATGAAATTAATGTTTGCATCTGATATACATGGTTCACTTTTTTATGCTGAAAAGGTAGCAGAGGCCTATAAAAATGAAAAGGCTGAAAAACTTATTCTTTTAGGTGACTTACTTTATCATGGACCTAGAAATGACTTGCCAAAGGACTACAATCCAAAGGGGGTTATTGCACTTTTAAACTCTATGAAGCAGGAAATACTTGCTGTAAGAGGTAACTGTGAGGCAGAAGTTGACCAAATGGTACTTGAATTTCCAGTTATGGCTGAATATATGATAATGTATTTAGAAAACAGAATGGTATTTGTAACTCATGGTCACAAGTTTAATACATCAAATCCTCCAATGTTAAAGGATAATGATATTCTTATTCATGGACACACTCATGTTCAGGCTATGGAAAAGGTAGATAACTACTATTATATTAACCCAGGTTCAACTTCTATTCCTAAAAACGGAAACACAAACAGCTATATGACATACGAAGACGGTGTTTTTGAAATAAAGGATTTTGACGGAAACGTAATTTCTAAATTGGATATTAAATAGTAAAGTAGCGAGGACAAGAAATCCTCGCTATTATGCTATTTATTTGTGTTTATACCAATTACTCCACCTAAAGCACCACAGCAAAGGGCTAGACCTATACTAATTAGCATTTTAGGAGAAAATGAAAAACTGCCTACAGTAGAAATACTTATTAAAAGCATTATGGATATGTAGATAAATCCACTTAAAGTTCCCCATAGTATGCCTTTACTGGAGGCTTTTCTGCCAGTTATAAAACCACATAGAATACAGCTAATGGCAGTAGATACAAGCATAACTACATTTACATTGTTTTCTTGAAGTGAAGTATAGGTTAAAAGTATGGCATATACTGTAAAGACAATAAATGTTAATATAAAACTTGTAAGTACACCTTTTAGGAGGGCAGAAAGGGGAGAGTTGTTAGCACCAGACATATAGAACCTCCTTTTTATTGTATATTGATATTTTATTTTGAACATTATTAATATATGCAAGAAATGCTTGCATTTATTTATAGTAGGCATATGGAGATTTGGTTATTTCTTTTTTAGTAGGTAAAAATAATTAATCATTTAACACTTGTAAATATTAAAAATTTGGTATATGATTACAATGAGGTGGTTTTCAATGGATACAATAGATTTACACACACATTCCACATTTTCTGACGGTACATTTACTCCGTTACAGCTTGTGAAATATGCTGAAGAAAAAGGATTGAAAGCTTTTGCCCTTACAGACCACGATACTACAGAGGGTGTGAAAGAGGCAAAGAGTATTGAAACTAATGTAGAGGTAATAAGTGGTGTTGAAATTTCCACCAGATATGATAAAAAAGAAATTCATATTGTGGGACTTTATGTAAATGAAAATGATGCTGATTTAAACAAGCAGTTGAAATATTACAGAGAAAAAAGAGTAACACGAAATTTTGAAATATTAGAAAAATTAAACAGCTTAGGTGTAAACATTACCATTGATGATGTAAAGGAAAGCTGTACAGGTGATGTTATATCACGAGCTCATATTGCAAAGGCTTTAGTTTCAAAAGGTTTTGTAGGGTCTTATACAGAGGCTTTTGACAGATACTTAGGGGACAACAAATGTGCCTATGTGCCTAGAGAAACCCTTAATTATGAAGAAAGTATGGAGCTTATTACAAAAGCTGGAGGTGTGCCGGTTTTGGCTCATCCACTTCTTTACAAGATGAGTGATACTAACCTTGAAAATATGATGGTAAAGTTAAGACAAAAGGGTTTAAAGGCTGTTGAGGTATACTATTCTACTCACAGCAATTCAGATACACAGCATATTATGGCTATGGCTAACAGAGTAGGGCTTATTTATTCAGGTGGCAGCGATTTTCATGGTGCTACAAAGCCTAAAATAGATATGGGTACAGGTATGGGAAAACTGGCTGTACCTTATGAAATATTGGAAAAAATAAGAGGTGAGAGAAATGGCTAAAGACGCTATAAAGCTAATTTCCCAAAACAAAAAGGCTTATCACGATTACTTTATATTGGAAACTTTCCAATGTGGTATTGCACTTACTGGTACAGAAGTAAAGTCTGTCAGAGCCGGTAGATGCAATTTAAAAGATAGTTATGTTATGATAGAAAATGGCGAGGCAATTTTAACTGGTATGCACATTAGTCCTTATGAACAGGGCAATATATTTAATCATGACCCTATGGCAGACAGAAAATTGCTCCTCCATAAGTATGAAATAAATAAATTACAGGGGGCTGTAACAAAAGACGGTCTTACAATAGTTCCTTTGAAGGTATATTTTAAGGGTAGCCTTGTAAAGGTGGATATTGGTATTGCAAAAGGTAAAAAACTCTATGACAAACGCCAGGATATAGCAAAGAAAGACCAAAAGAGAGAGGCTGAAAGAGATTTCAGACAGAGTTTTAAGTAAAAAATAATATAAATATAAACAAAGGAGATTACTATGGATTACAAGAAAATTGCAATGGAAAAACACGCTGAATGGGCTGGTAAAATTGAAGTTGTTTCAAGAGCAAAGGTAGAAAATGTAGATGATTTATCTATTGCGTACACTCCTGGTGTAGCTGAACCTTGTCTTGCTATTAAGGAAAATCCAGAACTTTCTTACACTCTTACAAGAAGACATAATATGGTAGCTGTTATTACTGATGGTTCTGCTGTACTTGGTCTTGGTAACATTGGTCCTGTAGCAGGTATGCCTGTTATGGAGGGTAAGTGTGTACTTTTCAAGGAATTTGGTAATGTAGATGCTTTCCCAATTTGCGTTGATTCTCAAGATGTAGATGAATTTGTAAATGCTGTTGCACTTATTTCAAAGAGTTTTGGTGGTATCAACCTTGAAGATATTGGTGCTCCTCGTTGCTTTGAAATTGAACAGAAGTTAAAAGAGCGTTGTGATATTCCTGTATTCCACGATGACCAGCATGGTACTGCTGTTGTAGTTCTTTCTGGTATCAGAAATGCTTTAAAACTTACAGGTAAAAAGCCAGAGGAATGTTCTGTAGTAATGTCTGGTGCCGGTGCTGCCGGTACAGCTATTGCTAAGCTCCTTCTTACAGCTGGTTTCAAGGATATTACAATGAGAAATATTGACGGTGTTATTTCTTCTGAAAAGACTTATGATGACCCATCATTAACTGAACTTGCTTCTCTTACAAATCCTAACCACAAAGACGGTTCTTTAGCTGATATTATAAAAGGTGCTGACATTTTCATTGGTGTTTCTGCTCCAGGTCTTTTAACTGAAGAAATGATTAAGACAATGAACAAAGATGCAATTATTTTTGCTATGGCTAACCCTGTTCCAGAAGTTATGCCTGAAATTGCTCTTGCTGCCGGTGCTAGAGTTATTGCAACTGGTAGAAGTGATTATCCAAACCAGATTAACAATGTACTTGCTTTCCCTGGTATCTTCAGAGGTGCTTTAGATGTTAGAGCAAGTGATATTAATGATGAAATGATGCTTGCTGCTTCTGATGCTATTTCTAAGTTAGTAACAGAAGAAGATTTAGCAAATGGCATTATTATTCCATCTGCTTTCAACAAGGGTGTTGTAGAAAGTATTGCAAAGGCTGTTGCTGATGCTGCTGTTAAGTCTGGCGTAGCAAGAATATAATGCAACAAATGCTATAAAAACAGAAACGGACTGCTGGAAAATGCAGTCCGTTTTTTAGTAACGGGAAGTTATTTTTAGTAAATCTTATTTCTTGAAATATTTCTTTAATGCAGGAGATATTTCATTAGATGGAAGTGTAACAGTTATATATCCGTCATTTCCGTTGCTTTTAAGGTCTGTACTGAATATTGAGAGACGATATAAAGCTGTGTTTTTATCGTCAGGGTCTTTATAATTGAGATTATAAAGAGCTTCCATAATAGCTTTTATATCATTTTTATCACTAATTTGTACATTGTTCTTAGTATCAAGTTCTGAAACGGCAGTTTCGGCACCTGTATAATCGTCGTTTTGGTCATCTAAAGCTGAATAATCTACATCCAAACTATTTATGCTGTCAATAGGAATATAGTTTGAAGTATATCCCTGTTGCTGAAGATAATCTACAACATCTTTAAAGCAACTACTTAAAGGAATATTTTGTGAAATACCGTATTTATATGTCTTTCCCTTGTAAACAACATACTCTGTGTAGTTAATATCAAGAGAGCTATAGTTGTCTTTATCTGAATTTATTACTTCAAAATCTTCAGGAGTTAATTCCATTATATCTTTTTTAACTATATCAGCAAGTTTATCAATATCTATATTATTTAATCTTTGGCTATAATTTAATAAACGAGGGTCAGTAATCTGAACATAATTCATTTCCTTTTTATTGTCATTTACAATAGGATAGGTAGCTTTTTTATAGTTATCTATAGTATATATACTTTTCATTTCTTCAGGACTTAGGAAGTAGCCACGACTTAATTTTCTATTATGGTTTAAAGTATAGTGCATTGTAATGTATGTCATATTATTAGATTTATTACTTACATCACCTCTTTGCACAAGGTACTTATGGAGTTTCACCATAGTGTCAATATCTTTTTTATCTGTAATAATACCTTTATATCGTACCTTATCATAGTCTGGAGAGCCGTTAGTATATCCACTATCGTAACTAATATGTCCCATATAGTCAAAGGCATCTATACTTACAACATTATTTTCACTTGGCACTCTTCTTTCGTAACCTGTTAAGTCAAAAGCAAAGATTACATTTACTATACCCATACATACTGCAAAGATTACAATAGGTTTTAAAATACCTTTAAAGCTAAAACTTTTTTGATTAAGCATAAATACTGCTATAAGGGCAACTACACCTAAAGGAAGTACACCTAATGTGAAATTAAGACTTCTATTGTGTATGTAGTACAATGAATCGTAGCCAAAAAGGCCAAAACAAACAGCTACAAAGTACATAAGTATAGGTTTTAAAGATTTAAAGGCAACAACTTCTCCATAGTTTTCCATATTTCTCAATTTATAAAGTACAAGAGAAATTATAAAGAGAGCGACTGCAATAGTTATGTATATTACGGAGCGTTTTGCCCACATTTCATCTATTCCCATAATGTAAATGTACTGCATAATGCCTTCATCATAGTCTACAAAGCCATACACATTTTTGCTGAATATTTCATTTGCCATAGATAAAATAAAGTAAGGCAAAGCAATAAAGCCACCACCGAAAACATATGTTGAAATTAAGTTACCACTTAATACAGATGTAAAAGTTGTGAGCATAAATGCACAAGCAGAGTATAAAAGGCAAGTGTAAAAATATTTATAGCAGAACTGTATACCACTACCGTAGTGCAATTCTTCAAAGAATATTACTAGGCTTGTTACTGTAATAGGAATAATAAGGAGTATAAATCCTGAAAGAATATGGGATAAATACTGTGTTGTCCTAGAAACAGGTATACTATTCATAAAGGAAACAGAATTTACTCTATGAAGATAGGAGAATAAAAGACCACCTAATACAAAGGCGAAGAATAATGCTAAACCACCATTGTCACTATCAAATCTGGAATAAACATCTCCAATATCTTTCATAACAGCATTTGGCAAAATGAAAAGTGCTGTTAATACCATATATATAGCTGAAACCCACCAATATCTCTTTATATCAGACTTTACAAGTGCCTTACTAAATAATGATATTTTCGAATTCATAACCCATACCCCCTAATTCATAAATAAATATTTCTTCTAATGTAAGTGGAAGAATATCGCAAATAAGTGGATTGAATTTATTTGCTGTAGAAGTAATTTCATCAGTTGTGCCACGAACTATACAAGTGTAGACACTACCGAAATAGCTTTCGTGGAGAATATTAATACTGTTTTTAAATTCCTGTGGCACTCCCTCTTTAAAGGCAATTTGTAATTTATGAATTTCTCCCTTTACATCATCAAGCTGTTTTTCAAGTACCAACTTACCATTAAACATAATACCAACATGGTCGCAAACATCTTCAAGCTCTCTAAGGTTATGGCTGGATACAAGAACTGACATTTCTCTTTCGGCAACGTCTTGCAAAAGTAATGACCAAGTGTTTTTTCTCATAACTGGGTCAAGACCGTCCATAGGTTCATCAAGTACCATTAAGTCTGGTTTTGTACATATGCCAAGCCAAAAAGCTACCTGCTTTTGCATACCTTTTGAAAGTCGGCAACATTTTCTTTTTACATCAATCTTGAAAATCTCTTTTAATTTATTGAAAGTTTCCCAATCCCAATCCTTGTAAATATCGGCATAGAGTTTTGCTGTATCAAGTATTGAATATGTAGTGAAGAAGAATAAATCATCACTAATATAGATAATTTTTTGCTTTAATGCTGGATTTTCATAGACTTCCTCTCCATTAACGGTCATTGAGCCACTATCTGGTCTATATATGCCCATTAAATTTTTAATAAATGTAGTTTTGCCAGCACCGTTAGGGCCTACAAGTCCGTATACAGAGCCTTTTTTTACATTAAGTGAAAGGTTGTCAAGGCTTTTGAAATTGCCGAAACTTTTGTTTAGATTTTTAACCTCAATCATTTTTCGTCCCCCTTATAAATATTTTCGATTAAATCAATAACTTCTTTTTCTTCTGTGCCTAAATAAACAAGTTCTTTTACAGCATTTTCAAGAAGTTTAATGTTTTCGTTTTTTCTAGCAAGCTGAACATCATCACGAAGTGGGGCAACAAAATAGCCTTTAGCCTTCATTGAATAAATATAGCCTTCTCTTTCCAACTCTTTATAAGCTCGCTGTATTGTATTAGGATTTATTGTGAGTTGAGATGCCAGTTCCCTAACAGAGGGCAATTGTTGGTGTTCCTCAAGGGCTTTGTTAAGTATTAGCTCTCTGGTCTGGTCCTTTATTTGCTCGTAAATAGGTCTGTGGTCGGTATAATCAAGTTTCATTATTTCACCTCCGCTGTATCAACTGTCTATTAATTATAATACAGTTCATACAGTCTTTTGTCAAGTAGTTTATAAAATTTCATAAAAAAATCCCCTGTAGCTGTCTACAGGGGAGGGTAAAAAGTATTATTTTTCTGCCTTTACATCTTCTAAATTGAGAGTGACTAAAACCTTAATTCCGTTATCTTTTGAAATAGATGCTGTTTTAGTTTCAGGGTCCCAATCAACAGAGTAGTTTAATGCTTCGCCTACTGCTCTTAATGGAAGCATAAATCTGCCGTCAATAATTGTCTGTGGAACATCAGGTGTAATATTTTGGTCGTTTACTGTAAAGTACTCGTTGCCATAAGTCATTTTAATTGTTGAACCGAGGCTGTTTAAGAATGCTGTTTTAGTTTCAGCATTGTATACTACAAAGTAGCCAAGTTCTTCAAAAATACCTCTTACAGGAACGAGAGTTCTGCCGTCTACAATAACACCCTTTGCGTCAATGTCTTTGTCATTTACTTTAACATTTACGCTAGTGCCAGCAAAGGCACTTGTTGTCATAGTAAGAATAGCAATCCCTAAAGCCAATAATTTTTTCATTTGAATTTCCTCCTCTTATTTAGAAACACTTTTTATTACTGCCATTACTTCGTCAACACCCTTAGAAAGGCTGGCTGACTTCATAGTAGTAATATATTTTTCTCTATTTTCATAAAGTGCATTAATGCTATTAAATAAAGATTCTTCTGTCATTTCGTCTTCGTCACAAACATCGGCGAAACCTTGCTTTTTAAAACTTTCAGCATTTAAAATCTGGTCGCCTCTACTAGCTCTCTTTGAAAGAGGAATTAAAAGCATAGGCTTATTTAATGCCAAAAATTCGCAAATTGCATTTGAACCAGCTCTTGTAATAACAAAGTCGCTTGCTGCAAAAATATCAGGAAGTTCCTTTGACAAGTAATCGTACTGAACATAGCCCTTAGTGTCTTTAAGGCTTTCATCTACATTGCCTTTTCCGCAAAGATGAATAATGTCATACTTTTTAAGAAGTTCAGGTAACAATGCTCTTATAGAAGTGTTTATTTTTACTGAACCCTGTGAACCACCCATAATAAGCATAACTGGTTTTGTGCCATCAAGGTGCGCAAATTCAAGACCTTTTTCTTTAGAACCTTTGTAGAGTACATCTCTTATAGGGGTGCCAGTAAGTATGCCTTTATTATTTTTAATATGAGGTATTGCCTCTGGGAAAGTAACACAAACCGCCTTTGCAAATGGCATAGCGATTTTATTTGCAAGACCTGGAGTAATATCACTTTCGTGACAGATTACAGGTATTTTTAAAGATTTTGCTGCAATAACAACGGGAACGGCAACAAAGCCACCCTTTGAAAATACTACATCAGGCTTAATTTTTTTGAGGGCTTTTTTAGCCTCGTGAATACCTTTTAAAACCTTGAACATATCTGAAAAGTTCTTTTTGTCAAAATATCTTCTAAGTTTACCAGAACTAATGCCTGTGTATGGAATATCGTATCTGGCAACGATTTCTTTTTCCATACCTTCTTTACTTCCTATATAGTATACTTCATAGCCTTCTGATTTTAAATATGGTAATAAAGCAATATTTGGTGTAACATGGCCTGCTGTTCCACCACCGGTTAAAACTATCTTTTTCATGGTATATCCTCCATTTCCTATGCCTATAATTTTAAACCAATTTATGGTTAATGTCTAGTACATTATTACATGAAAGATAAAAATATTTATTATGGTTGAAATAGCTTTATTTACTGTTAATAATGTATCACTAAGCAATATTGACGATTTTTATTTTTTATGATATATTCATACTAAAGTTGTAAGAATATATTAAAAATGAGGTGTTGTATATGAAATTTACTAAAATGCACGGTTGTGGAAATGACTATGTATACATTAACTGTTTTGAAGAAAAGGTAGCTAACCCAGAAAAGCTTGCTCAGGCTATGAGTGATAGACATTTTGGTATTGGCTCTGACGGTATTGTACTTATTATGCCTAGTGAAGTAGCTGACTGCAGAATGAGAATGTTTAATGCAGACGGTAGTGAAGCTGAAATGTGTGGTAACGCATCTCGCTGTGTGGGTAAGTATGTTTATGACAGAGGTATTGTAAAGAAGAACCCTGTTCGTCTTGAAACTATGTGTGGTATTAAGGTTATTGAAGTTCATACAGATGCAGAGGGCAAGGCAGAAACTCTTACTGTAGATATGGGCGAACCTATTCTTGCTCCAAAGGATATTCCTGTTGTAGCTGACAGCGAACCTGTAGTAGATTTAACACTTTCTTCTTGTGGCAAGGATTTTGATTTCACTTGCGTATCTATGGGTAATCCACATGCAGTAACATTTATTGACACTCCTGTAAAGGAATTTGAAGTAGAAAAGTATGGTCCATCTCTTGAAGTTGATTCTCACTTCCCAAGAAAGGCTAACATTGAATTTGTTGAAATGGTAGATGAAACTCATTTAAAAATGAGAGTTTGGGAAAGAGGTACTGGCGAAACTTTAGCTTGTGGTACTGGTACTTGTGCTACAGTTGTAGCATCTAACATTAAGGGTATTTGCCCAAGAGTTCCTGTAGAGGTTGAACTTGTAGGTGGTAAGCTTACTGTTGAATGGAAGCCAGAGGACAACCATGTTTATATGACTGGTCCAGCTACATTTGTATTTGACGGTGTTTGGGAGGATTAATTTTAATCTATGAATAAAAGATTGTTTTTTTTGATGTATAATATGGCAAAGGATAACAAGGCTGTTGGCAGAATTGCAGTTTTTGTAGCATCACATACTAACAAGATTTATGCTTTGGTATATTTAATTGGCATAGTATATGCGTTTTTTCAGAATAGCAATCTTTTATTCCGATTTATACTAATTCCTTTTATTACTATAGTATATAATTCTGTTTTGAGGAAAATACTAAATAGACCAAGACCTTTTAAGGAACTTGGTATTGAAAGCCTTATTGAACACGAGGACAAAGGCTCTTGTCCGTCTAACCACGCGGTATCAGCTATGATTATAGCTATGGCATGGTGTAGTATCTTTCCTGTAGTAGGGGCAATTCTTATTGTGCTTGCTATTTTTACAGGATTGAGCAGAGTTATGACAGGAGTACATTATCCTGTTGATGTTTTTTTAGGCTGGTTAATAGCTATTGTTATAGGCTGTTTAGGATTTTTTGTATTTTAGAAAAAAAGTGTTGACAAGTGCTTATTGTTATGGTATTATAAATAAGCACTTGATTTTATGGAGTAGTACCCAAGTGGCTGAAGGGGCTCCCCTGCTAAGGGAGTAGGTCGTTTGCGCGGCGCGAGAGTTCAAATCTCTCCTACTCCGTACTTGCCGACTGTATCGTTGATACGGTCGGCTTTTCTGTTATATAAAGGTTTATAAAAATTGAATATATAAACAAGAATTATTATTTTGGAATTATGCAAGTTTTACAACGAAACTTGCTTTTTGTTTTTTACAGAAATAAAAATATGTCAAAATTGTATATTAAATTAGATTTCATAGTAAAATTGCACAAAAACTGATATAAATAAATGTCAAAAATTGACCTATTTATTTTGTCCCATTTTTGGTATTATTGCACTTGAGTTCGTTAGAAAAATAACGATTAAAAGGATTGGAGGAAGATTATTAATGAAGAAAAGAAGAAAAATTGGTGCATTGGCTTTAGGTTTTACCATGGCAGCTAGTTGCTGTTTTGGTAATGGGGTAATATCAAATTTAGGAGGTATGCTCAGTACAGTTGAAGCTAGCACATCTTCCATTGTGTACAATCCTTCAACAGGAGAAAACGGTGGTTTTACCGTAAAGGCAAATAAGTGGAGTAAAGCAAGTTCTAATACTGTTGTATATAATGGTATGGTTCTTGATGTAGCAGACAAAGTTGAATCTTCTACAAAAATAAACTTCACTTCTGACTCTAAGGGTACATTAGTTCTTGTATTTAATGAAGGTAGTGCAGGAAAGAGTATCCTTGTAGATGGAGAATCTTATGAAATACCTAGTAGTGGTGTTGTAACTGCAAGTGTTGGTGCTGGCGACCACGAAGTTCTTAAAGATAGTGGTAGCAGTTACTTATACTATATGGAATTTACAGGCAAGGGTGGTTCTGTTGAAACAACAGAGGCTACTACAGAAGAAACAACAGAAGCTACTACTAAAGCTCCAGTTACTGAGGCAACAACAGAGGCTACGACAAAGGCTGACACTAACAGTTCATCAGTATCTTGGAATATGGGCAACAGTTCTTTCAAGAATTTGGGTACAATTTCAGGCGATGTTACAGTAAATGGTCTTACAATTAAGGCTACATCAGCTAAGACAGTAAATGTAATTTCTGATGAGGCTACTGTAGAAAGTAACACATTTGGTTACAGCCTTGCTTTAGGTGGTAGTGGTTCATTAAAGTACAGAGCAGTTGCTTTTGATACAAATGGACAGGCTGTTGTAAAGGTTACATCAAGGTCAAGTGGTTCAAGCACTAGAACTCTTATGGTAGTAGGAGATGACGGTACTGAACTTGGCACTATTTCTGCTAAGCCAGATGCAGATATAGCATCAGTAAACATTAACTATAGTGGTAAAGTATATATTTATTCAAAGGGTAGTGGTATCAATATTTACAAAGTACAGGTTGACAACAAGTCATCTGTAGAAGAAACTACAAAGAAGAACACTACTGAAGCAACAACTAAGAAAGAAACAACAACAGAAGCAACAACTAAAAAGGAAGTTACTACTGAAACAACAACTAAGGCAACAGTTACAGAAACAACAACAAAGAAACAAGACAGTAGCACTAGCAGTAAAACTGTAACAAACTTTGAAGAACTTGTATCTGCAGTAGATGCTATGGCATCTGTAAAGGGTGGCGGTACAGTTTATGTAAATGCTAAGACTATTGACTGTACTTCTCAGCTTGCTTTAAAGAGTACAAAGGGTAATCCTGTTAAAATTGTAGGTGTACAGCAGGGCGATGGTACATATCCATCTCTTGACTTTACTAGCTTTAGAAATAGTACAATAGGTAGTGCAGGTCCTTCTTTAAAGGTATCTACTGATTCTAATGTTGGTGTAAGAATTTCTGGTTCTTACTATACACTTGAAAACCTTATTATTGAAAAGGCCGGCGACAACGGTATTCAGATTAAGGGTGCAAATGCAAATTATAATACTGTAAACAACTGTATCGTAAGATATAACAATGACGCTGGTGTACAGATTACAGGTGGTGCATCATACAACACTATGAGATTTGTATACAGCTATAGAAACTGCGATGTTTATACATTAGGTGGCAATGCCGATGGTTTTGCTCCAAAACTTGGTGCTCAGACTGGCAATACATTCTATGGTTGCTATGCTTGGGAAAATAGTGATGACGGTTGGGATAGTTTCGACAAGACTACATCAGGCTATACAAAAGATTTAAGTTATGAAGAATGTGCTTGCTGGAATAATGGTAACCCTGATATATTCACAGGTAAGTACGACTATGAAAATGGTAATGCTTTGGATACAAATTTGTATTTAGTAGAACTTATTTCTAATCAGGACAAGAATTTTGTATCTAATTATAATAAGGGTAACTTTAGTTTACCAACTGACAGCTTTATAAATACTTCTGCAGGTAAGATTAACCTTTCTTCTTGGACAGGAAGTAATTATGACGGTAACCCTAATGGATTTAAGTTTGGTTCAGCTTATACAGACAAGACAAGTTTAAGAACAGTAAAGAACTGTTTATCATTTGGTCATGGTAGAAAGGGCTTTGATAACAACAACAGTACAGTTAAGGCTTCATTTGAGAACTGTGTATCTTTTGATAATGGTTACAATTACTACTTCCCTACATTTAGCGTAAGCAAAGCATCAGATATGTTAGGCTTTAATGGTAAATCTAAGGATAAAGTACCTAGTAGTGTAAGTGTTACTACTCCAACTGACTCTGCTCAGAAGTCAATTAGAAGCAAGGTAGAAGCTACAAGAAAGTCTATTGTTTCACAGTGTAACAACAATGTTATTCCTGGTGAAGTATACTTTAATATCTATTAATTAGAGGATTTGTGGGTTATTATACAGTTTTTAACTGTATAATAACCCATTTTTTTTAGTTTCTTCTATATAAATGTGTAAATTAATATATAGGTAAAAATAATTTTTTTAAGGATGAAATCCGTATAAAAAATTAAAGTTGGGGTAATATTAGACAAAGAAGTCAAAAATGACTACTATATATAGTGAAGTTACAGGGATTTTACACTATATTTACTTAATTTAAAAAAATATGTAGAAAAATAAAAAAAGTTGTTGACAAGAGAGTAAGTGTATGGTATTATATCACTTGTCGCTGACGAAGACGACAAAAACTTAAAAAAGTTTTTAAGAAAAAATAAAAAAGTTCTTGACAAACAACTTCATCTATGGTAAGATGTAAAAGTTGCTAACAAAAAAGAACTGAGCTTCTAAAAAATGAAGTTCAAAAGGTTTTTCAAAAAACTTAAAAAAGTTCTTGACAAGCACTTAAATCTGTGATATGATATAAAAGTTGCTGACGGTCAGAACCGAACAACTTGAGAAAATAAAATTTCGAAAAAGTTAAAAAAGTTCTTGACAAAAGTTAAGCGATATGATATAATACAAAAGTTGCTGAATGAAAATCTTCAAAAGAGGTTTTCGGTCAAGTAAAAAAGTTTTAAAAAAACTTAAAAAAATACTTGACAAACAACAAAATGTATGATATAATGAATAAGCTGTTGAGAAACAGCGAAAACGAATTGAACATTGAAAACTAAATAATCAAAGACAACAGTCATTATAGTAATTTAATTACTTAATGAATATACTCAAATCCCAAGAAATTCCTTTTTAATAAGGAACAGTTGAGAAAACAACTATAAAAACAATGCTAGTAGCATCCAAGCTACAAACTTTTTAATTGAGAGTTTGATCCTGGCTCAGGATGAACGCTGGCGGCGTGCCTAACACATGCAAGTCGAACGAGCAAATACATTTGATTTCTTCGGAATGAAGATGTAGGCGCGAGTGGCGGACGGGTGAGTAACGCGTGAGTAATCTGCCTCATACAAGAGAATAACACTAAGAAATTGGTGCTAATACTCCATAAGCTCACATTATGACATCATAGAGTGAGAAAAGATTTATCGGTATGAGAGGAGCTCGCGTCTGATTAGCTAGTTGGTGGGGTAACGGCCTACCAAGGCAACGATCAGTAGCCGACCTGAGAGGGTGATCGGCCACATTGGAACTGAGACACGGTCCAAACTCCTACGGGAGGCAGCAGTGGGGAATATTGCACAATGGGGGAAACCCTGATGCAGCAACGCCGCGTGAAGGAAGAAGTATTTCGGTATGTAAACTTCTATCGACAGGGAAGAAACAAATGACGGTACCTGAATAAGAAGCACCGGCTAAATACGTGCCAGCAGCCGCGGTAATACGTATGGTGCAAGCGTTATCCGGATTTACTGGGTGTAAAGGGTGAGTAGGCGGTCATGCAAGTCATATGTGAAATGTCAGGGCTTAACCTTGGCGCTGCATAAGAAACTGTATGACTAGAGTGCAGGAGAGGTAAGCGGAATTCCTAGTGTAGCGGTGAAATGCGTAGATATTAGGAAGAACACCGGTGGCGAAGGCGGCTTACTGGACTGTTACTGACGCTGAGTCACGAAAGCGTGGGGAGCAAACAGGATTAGATACCCTGGTAGTCCACGCCGTAAACG
>OLNN01000209.1_pt1 | contig 69005 bp, 54 predicted proteins | sample 1672141 | NCBI WGS metagenome assembly OLNN01 (sample SAMEA3136652, study PRJEB25190) | human gut metagenome | biome: human gut; feature: human-associated habitat; material: faeces | place: Austria | collected 2013
TGGCGTAGATGGCGGCGTTCTTGGCGCCGTTGATGGCGACGCAGGCCACGGGCACGCCGCTGGGCATCTGAACCATGGAGAGCAGCGAGTCCATGCCGCCGAGGTCGCTCGTCTTCATCGGCACGCCAATGATGGGAAGCGGCGTGTAGGCGGCAACGACACCGCCGAGGTGCGCGGCCTTGCCAGCAGCCGCGATGATGACCTTGAGCCCACGATCCGCGGCGGTGGCGGCCCACTCGTGGACCTTGTCCGGCGTACGGTGGGCGCTCGCGATGACGAGCTCGTAGGGAACCCCAAGCTCGTCGAGCTGACCCATGCATGCCTCCATGGTGGGCATGTCAGACTTGGAACCCATGATGATGCCAACGAGCGGCTGATCTGCCATGTTCGCTCCTCAGGTTTGTGCCTGTGCGTCTGTGCTGCGCGGCTTTCGCGCAAGCTCTCAGTATACGCCGCGCGAGCCGGCTTAGGCGAGGAGCGCCGTTACGTCTCCAAGAACAGACTGGAAGCTGACGCCGCGCAGCTCATAGCCCGGCTGGTCGCATGAGACCGCCATGGCATCGCTCACGAGCGCGCCCGCAAACGAGACGGCGTCGAGAAGCGACCTGCCGCAGTAGATGGCCGCGGTGAGGCCGCTGGCAAACAGGTCTCCCGTGCCATGGAGCATGTAGGGCAGAAGCTCGTCGCTCGTGGACTCGAGCCCGCCTGCCGTGGCTGCGTAGTTGCGGATGACCCCCTCGCCCGCGCGCACGATGCCCTTGAGCACCACCGACTTCGCTCCCATGGCGAGAAGCGCATCAGCCATGCGCCGGACGTAGGCCTCGTCGACGTCTGCGCCCTCGTAGGGAATTCCCGTGAGGATGGATGCCTCCGTGAGGTTGGGGGTGAGAACGTCCGCCCCCTCGACGAGTCCGCGGGTGGCCTCGCACATCTCGTCGGTGTAGGTGGGATAGCGACTGCCGTTGTCCCCCATGACGGGGTCCACGATGCGCAGGGCATGGGGGTACTCGTCATACAGGCGCCGGATCGCAGCCACTTGCTCCGCCGACCCCAGGAATCCCGAGTAGACGCCGTCCAGGTCCACGCCGTGCTGGCGCCAGGCATCAAGGTAGGCGCCCAGCATGGGAGTGGTGTCGAGCATGTAGAAGCCGGGGAACTTCGTGTGGGCCGAGAACAGCGAGGTAGGGACCGAGCACACGTCTATGCCCGCACAGCTCAGCACCGGGATGGCAACGCCGAGCGAGCAGTTGCCGTAGCCGCACAGGTCGTGCACGGCCGCAACGCGCGGCAGGTAGTTGCCCTCGCGTTGGTACAGGTATAGGTCGCTTGCCACGGGCATGGATGCTCCTCTAAACAGAAAAGGGCGGCCCTCCGCGTGGGTGGGCCGCCCGGACGTGCGTTTCCTACTCCGCTGCCGCCTCGGTCGCAACCTCAGCCGTGACCGCGTCAGCCGTGCTCGCGGCCTCAGTCGTGGCCGCGGAGTCGCCAATGACGGCATCGAGGATGTTGGTTGGCAGCGTCACCTTCTCGCGCAGGTTCTCGGACGCCGTGGCATCGAGGTCGGTGATCATGCAGTTGAAGTTGAAGCCGCCGTTCACGCCGGTGCTCTTCGTCCAGACGAACGTAGCAAAGCGCTTCATCGTGCCCGTGGGCTTGAGGAAGCCAAACAGCGAGGACTGCTGGATGTCGCCGTTTTCGTCAACATGGACGTCAACGTGGTAGATGACCTGGTTGATGTTGGGGTTGAGCAGAGCGTTGACCGAGAGGGCCGCAGCCTGGATCTGAGATCCCGCCAGGCACTCGAGCTCGTTTTTGGAGGAGGTGTCCACAACGCTGACCTCGATGGTGCCGGACTTTTCGTTGGCCTCGAGGACCGTGTAGTCCTCGGGGAACTGCGTGAAGCCATCGCCCCACTCGACGCCGTTGCGCAGCGCGGTGTTGACGCTGGCCGCATCGACGTGCTCGGCGAGCTGGGCCGTGCCCGCCCTGCGCACGAGACCGCAGGCAACCTGCGACACGACAACGGCCACGAGCAGCACGATGAGCACGACGACCGCCGCGCGCGTCATCGTCTTGCCAACGTTTGAGCCGGAAGGGTCGTCGCCGGACAGCGGGTCAACCTCGACGGCCGCCTTGCGGGCGCGACGGCGTGTGCGCTCCTTGCGGGCCTTGGAGGCGTTCGTGTGTCCCGTCTCATCCACATCGGAGAAAATGGCCTCCACCTCGTCGGGCGTGGGGGCCTTTGCGCTCTTGTCCTTCTTGGCCATGCTCTTCCTCATAGTGTCATTCGCAGCCATGTGGCCGCTCGTGGGTCAAAACAGTCGGGATTCAGTATAGGCAGGCAGCTTGGGCTTTCCTTAAGGTCGGCTGGCATTCCGCCCAAGCTACACACGCGAGGATGGCGCGGGGATGCCCCGCCACACCTAGGCGTGGTGGCCAAACTGCATGCGGTAGTAGGTGGCATAGGTGCCGCCAAGCGCCATGAGCTCGTCGTGCGTGCCACGCTCCACCACGCGACCGCCGTCCACGGTCACGATCTCGTCCGCGTCGCGGATGGTCGAGAGACGGTGGGCGATCACGAGCGTCGTGCGGCCGGCCGCCAGGCGAGAGAGCGACTCCTGGACGGCAGCCTCGCTCTCGTTGTCGAGTGCGCTCGTGGCCTCGTCGAGCACGAGGATCTTCGGGTTCTTGAGGAACACGCGTGCGATTGCGATGCGCTGCTTCTGGCCGCCGGAGAGCCTGGCCCCGCGCTCGCCCACCTGCGTCTCGTAACCCTCGGGCAGGCCGTCGATGAATGCGTCGATGTTGGCGGCCCGAGCCGCCGCTCGGATCTCCTCGAGCGTCGCGGACGGGCGGCCATATGCGATGTTCTCGCCTATCGTGCCGTCGAACAGGTAGACGTCCTGCTGAACGAGGCCAATCGCCTCGCGCAAACTCTTCTGCGTGACGCCGCGCACGTCCTGGCCGTCGATGGTGATAGAGCCCTCGCGCACGTCATAGAAGCGCGGCAGCAGGCTGCACGTGGTGGACTTGCCACCTCCGGAGGGACCAACGAGCGCAATCGTCTCCCCCGGCTTGATGTCCAAATCCAGCCCGCGCACGACGTCCGTCTCGCCGTCATAGGAGAATCGGACGCCCGAGTAGACCACATGGCCCTCGGTGATATCGATGTCGGGCGCGCCGGGGGCGTCGAGGATGTCGGGCTTCGTGGCGAGGATCTCGTCAAAGCGCCTGAACCCGGCCTCGGCCTTCTGGAACGTCTCGGTGAAGTTGAGCAGCTGCTCGATGGCGGCGGTGAACGTGGTGATGTAGAGCGCGTAGGTGGAGAGGTCCACCGGCGCCATCTCGCCCATCGCGATGAGGTAGCCGCCATAGACGATGACGACGGTGAACAGCGCGCCCATGAGCGCCGCGATCATGGCCTGGTAACCACCCATGACGTGGTACATGCGCTGCTTGCTCTCGAGGTAGGCCTCGTTCGAGCGAGCGAACTTCTCGCGCTCCACGTCCTCGGCCGCAAAGCCCTTCACGATGCGCATGCCGCCAAGCGAGTCCTCGAGCTGCGAGTTTATGCCCGAGATGCGCTTGCGGTTCTCCATGAACACGGCACGCATGCGCTTGTTGGCACGCGAGTTGTACGCCCACAGGACCGCCGTGATGACGGCAAGGACGGCGGAGAGCTTCCAGTTGATGGTTGCGAGAATCGCAAACGAGCCCACTATCTTGATGCCGCAGATGATGGCGTACTCAGGGCCGTGGTGGGCCGCCTCGCAGATGTCAAAGAGGTCGGAGACCACGCGGCTCATGAGGTCGCCGGTGTTGTGCCGGTCAAAGTAGGAGAAGCTGAAGCGCTCGTACTGGTCAAACAGGTCCTGGCGCATGTGGCTCTCCATGCGCGCGCCCATGACGTGGCCCCAGTAGCCCACGAAGTAGCGGCAGACATAGCGAACGGCATACATGACGACAAGACCAAGCGCGAGGGTGCCCAGCGCGCCCATGATGGCGCCAGTCCCCTCGGTGAACAGGCCACCGGTCAGGTTGCGCAGGACGATGGGAAACGCCAGGTCAACCGCCGTCATGACAACGGCGGCAATGGTGTCGATGGCAAACAGGTGCCACTGAGAGCGGTAGTAGGAGATGAACTTGCGGTACAGCATGCCCGCAGCATGCGGGGCCGACCCGCCACGGGGACGGCCGTTGGTACTGGTATCTGACATAGGGCTAGTCCTCGGTTGATACGTCCGGAGCAAGGCGGCGGGCCACGGCGTCGCAGGCAAGGGCGCCCACGACGGTCTTGGCATCCTCGACGCGGCCGTCGAGGACCGCATCGACGAGTTCGGTGAGCTCGACGAGGTCGACGTTGATGAACTCGTCGTCATCGGGGTTCGAGCTCGTGAACGTGAGCCCCGTGGCCATGTAGAGGTGGATGACCTCGTCCGTGAAGCCGTCCGAGCTCGCAATGGACGTGAGGTAGGCCATCTTGTCGGCCGTGAAGCCCGTCTCCTCCTCGAGCTCGCGATGTGCGGCGGCCAGCGGGTCCTCCCCCGGCTCGAGCTTGCCGGCCGGAATCTCCACCGTCACGCGATCGAGCGCCGTACGGTACTGGCGCACGAGGCAGATGTGGCCGTCGTCCGTGAGGGCAACGATCGCAACGGCACCGGGGTGGCGCACGACGTCGCGCACGGCCTCGCGACCGTCCGGCATCTGCACGTGCAGGCGACTCACCGAGAAGATCCTGCCCGTCCAGGCTGTCTCCTCGGTGAGCGGGCGCTCGGCGAGGGCGGCGTCACGTGGATCATCATTGCCGCGGACGAATCCGCGACGCTCGGGCTCGCCGCTCTTGTGATCGTGGTTCACGCGGTCGCCGTCATAGGTGAACGCCTCGACGGTGTCCATGAGCTCGCCCGTATCCTTCTGCGTCATGCGAATCTAGACCTCCCAGGCATCGCGGCCACGCAGCGCTCGCGCGCCAATGTCGCGGCGAAGCGTCTTGCCCTCGAACTCGATGCGGTCGCAGGCGCGATACGCCTGCTCGCGGGCGTGCTCGAACGTGTCGGCCACGGCCGTGACATTGAGGACGCGCCCGCCGTTGGTCACGAGCTCGCCGGCAATGGTCTTGGTTCCGGCGTGGTAGACCGTGACACCCTCGAGCTCCTCGGCCTGCTCGATGCCGGTGATGGGCTTGCCCTTCTCGTAGGAGCCGGGATAGCCCGCGCTCGTGAGCACGACGGAGACGGCCCAGTCGTCGTCCCAGCTCACGTCGGCCCCATCAAGCGTGCCGTTGTCGCAGCGCAGGAACACGTCAAGGAGGTCTGCCTTCATGCGCGGCAGCACGACCTGCGTCTCCGGGTCACCGAAGCGCGCATTGAACTCGAGGACCTTCGGGCCATCCTTCGTGAGCATGAAGCCGCCGTACAGGCAACCGGAGTACGGGATGCCGTCCGCGGCGAGCTGGGCCACGACCTTGCGCTCGATCTCGACCATGGCCTCGTGCTCCTCAGGAGTCACGAAGGGCACCGGCGAGTAGACGCCCATGCCGCCCGTGTTGGGGCCGAGGTCGCCCTCGAGCGCGCGCTTGTGGTCCTGCGACGTCGCGAGGGGAATCACCGTCTTGCCGTCCGTGAGCGCGAGAAGCGAGCACTCCGGGCCCTTGAGCATCTCCTCGACGACGACGGTCTGGCCCGCCTCGCCGAACGTGCCCGAGAAGCACTCGCGCACGCCGGCGAGCGCCTCCTCGGTGGTCTGGGCAACGATGACGCCCTTGCCGGCGGCAAGGCCGTCGGCCTTCACGACGCACGGGCCCGCGAGCTCGCGGACATAGGCCTCGGCGGGAGCCGCCTCGGTGAAGCTCTGGTAGCGGGCCGTGGGAACGCCAGCGCGCTCCATGACCTGCTTGGCAAAGAGCTTGGAGCCCTCCATCTGGGCGGCCTGGCCACTCGGGCCAAAGCAGGCGATGCCCGCGGCACGCACGGCATCGGCAACGCCCGCGACGAGCGGGGCCTCGGGGCCGATGACGACGAGCCCCACGCCATGCTCGGCGGCAAAGCGCGCGACCTCGGCGGGGTTTTCCTGGTCAATGTCTGCGAGCTCAGCCTCGGCGAGGATGCCGCCGTTGCCCGGCGCCGCCCAGACCTTGCCCGCGCGAGGGCTCTCGAGAAGCTTGCGAAGCAGCGCGTGCTCGCGCCCGCCAGCGCCCAGAAGAAGGATGTCGATCGTCTCGATTTCGTCCATGGATGCTCCCGTTCTCGGCTCTACGTTCCAACGTGTCTATCCTAGCCCCCACCCACCGGATGAGACAAAGGGACAGTCCCCTTGTCTCATCGCCGCAATGGCCCGAGGGCGCAAAACCAAAGGCGGGCCCGGCATGTTGCCGAGCCCGCCGGGTGTGTCTGCGCTTACTTCCAGAAGCGGTTGATCGTCTGCTCGCGATCAGGGCCCACGGCAACGAAGGAGACCTTCACGCCGCTGAGCTTCTCGATGAGCTCGATGTAGTCCTGCGCGGCCTTGGGCAGCTCGTCAAAGCTCCTGCAGCCGGTGATGTCTTCCTTCCAGCCCGGGACCTCGACGTACTTGGGCTTGGCGTGGTCAAAGACCGAGCGGTGCTCGGGAACCGTCGTGTACTCCACGCCATCGCACTCGTAGGCGGTGCAGACCTTGATGGTGTCAAGGCCCGTGAGCACGTCGAGCTTGGTGATGGCGAGGTCGGTGAGGCCGTTGACCTGCGCGGCGTACTTGACGACCACGGCGTCATACCAGCCGCAGCGGCGCTTGCGACCCGTCGTAACACCATACTCGTGGCCGGTCTCGAGCAGGAACTTGCCCACACCCTCGTCAAGGTTCAGCTCCGTGGGGAACGGGCCCGAGCCCACGCGCGTGAGGTAGGCCTTCGCGACACCCAGCACGCGGTCGATGTTGGTGGGGCCAACGCCGGAGCCGGTAACCGCGCCGCCGGCCGTGCAGTTGGAGGAGGTCACGAACGGGTAGGTGCCGTGGTCGATGTCGAGCATCGTGGCCTGGGCACCCTCGAACAGGACCTTCTTGCCCTCGGCAAGCTCCTCGTTGAGCAGCTTGCCGCTCTCGATGATGTAGGGACGCAGCTGCTCGGCATAGCCGAGGAACTCCTCGCACACGGCGTCCACGTCATAGGTGGGCAGCTCGTAGACCTTCTCGAGGATGGGGTTCTGGTAGGCGAGCGACACCTCGACCTTCTCGCGGAAGATGTCGTCGTCGAGCATGTCCTGCATGCGAATGCCCGTGCGGTTCATCTTGTCCATGTAGCAGGGGCCGATGCCGCGCTTCGTGGTGCCGATGTTGTTCTTGCCGAGCTTCTGCTCGTGGGCGCCGTCGAGAACCTTGTGCCAGGGCATGACGATGTGAGCGTTGCCCGAGATGCGCAGGCCCTTGCAGGAAAGGCCCTCGCCCTTGAGGTGCTCGAGCTCCTCGAGAATGACCACGGGATCGACGATGGAGCCGTTGCCGATGACGGAAAGGACGTCCTCATGGACGATGCCAGACGGAATCTGGTGAAGTGCGAGGTTGTGACCATTGGCGACAACCGAGTGGCCGGCGTTGGCACCGCCACCATAGCGACAGACCACATCGAAGTCACCGGAGATGAGGTCGGTGATCTTACCCTTGCCCTCGTCGCCCCACTGGGTTCCCACCAGAACAGATGCCGACATGAAGAGCTCCTTCTCTTACGGCTTAGCAAACCATTTGAGTATACGCCAACGACCGCACCGTAACCGCATCGTCGCGGGTGAGGACGGAATGCGAGGGGCCACCACCCGCATGGGATGGCGGCCCCGGTCCTAGACGTCGTCGTGATGCATGTCGACTTCCATGAACTTGGTCTTCTCGGCAAAGAACGCCATGTCAATGATGCCCAGCGGGCCCGAACGGTTCTTTGCGACGACAAACTCCGTGATGCCGTAGTCCGGTCTGTCCTCGCGGGACCCCTCCTCCTCCGTCATGGAACGGTCAAGCAGAATGACGATATCTGCGTCCTGCTCGATGGAGCCCGACTCGCGCAGGTCGGACAGCTGGGGGCGCTTGCCGCGCTGACCGGTGCGTTCCTCGTTCTTACGGGAGAGCTGGGACAGGGCGATGACGGGGATGCCGAGGTCCTTCGCCATGATCTTGATGCCACGGCTCATCTCGGAGACCTCGGTGGCGCGGGAGTCTGCACGCTTGCTGGGCGGTGGGGAGACGAGCTGCAGGTAGTCGAGGATAACTACGCCGTTCTCCTTGTTGCGAAGCATTCGGCGCGCCTTTGCGCGAATCTCGGTCACAGTGGTTCCCGGCGTGTCGTCGATGAGGATATCGAGGTTGGAGAGGTCCTGCGTGGCAGAGAGAATCTGGTCCCAGCTCTCGGGCGCGATCTTGCCGGAGCGAATGGTCTGCAGGGGAACCATCGAGTACGTCGACAACAGTCGCTGCGCCACCTCCTCGACGCTCATCTCGAGCGAGAAGAAGCACACCGTGGCGCCGGACTGCGCCATCTGAACGGCGAGGTTCAGGGCAAACGACGTCTTGCCGACGCCAGGTCGGGCGCCGACGACGATCATCTGGCCTGCGCGCAGGCCGAGGAACATGCGGTCCATGGCCGGGAAGCCCGTCTGGATGCCGACGGTCTCGCCATCCTGCTGGGCAAGACGGCCAAGCTCGTCATAGAGCGTCACCATGGCATCCTCGAGCCGGACGTAGGACGTCTTGATGTCTCGGTTCGTAACGTCGAGAAGCATCTTCTCGGCCGTCTCGACAACTTCCTTGGTATCCTCTGGGGCATTCGCCGCAAGGTTGGCAATCTTTGCGGAGGCATCGATCATGAGGCGCAGGGTTGCGTCTCGGTGCAGCATGTCGGCATGATGCTTCCAGCTGGCGATGGCAAACGAGTCCTCACCAAGGCGGGCGAGGGACTGGATGCCTCCGGCGCGCTCGAGCTGCTCGTTTGAGGTGAGGTAGTCTGCGAGCGAGATGGGGTCCAGCGCGATGCCGCGCTCGAACATCGTGCGCATGGCCGCGAACACGATGCGATTGGCATCCACGAAGAAGTCAACCTCTGAGAGCTCGACGAGAGCGCTCTCGAGAACCTCCGGGGAGAGCATCATCGCAGAGAGAACCGAGCGCTCCGCATCTGGATGAGAGGGCATCGACTTGATGGAGGCGAGGGCCATCGGGGACGGCGCGGCGTCATATACGATCTCGTCCAAGGGGCCTCCCATGAGTGCGTGATTCGGTGCGACTGACTATCTTAGCCCATAACGTCAGAGGGCCTTGTTGCGGACGTCCATCCACGACAAGGCCCATGCACTCACAGAATCGCGCCAAGCACAAGGACGAATCTACCTGCACGTTTTCAAAAGCCCATGCGTCCTACCACGCAAAACGTGAGTTTTCACACTTTTCAACAAATTCTGGAAATCTGGTAAACGGTTTTCAACATTTACCTTACAAGCCCCGGTTTGGCAGCAGTAGCCCAAACGAATTGTCTTGCGGTTTGGATGCCATTATTCATTCGGTGCGAAACACCAGGTAGAAGTCTAAATTCATAGCTAACAGGCAGTTAGGCTCGCCCCAGCATGACGAGAGGGCACCCTTGCGCTCACGCTTGGAAACCGCCGGTTGGCACAGAGCTCCTCACGGATTGTCGATTGTAAACAGATGAAAAAGGGACCCGCGACTCTAGGTCACGGGTCCCATGCGCTCACAGTGCTTGTTCCGCAGATGCGGACATGAGCGAAAGCCTACTCGGCAGCCTCGGTGGTCTCCTCGGTAGCCTCGGTCTCGGCGACCTCAGCCTCGGGAGTCTCCTCGACAACCTCCTCGACGGCCGGCTTGCCGACCTGGAGGTGAAGCTCGGCGGCGATCTCGCGGTACAGGCTCACCTTGACGGTGTGCAGACCGGAGGTCTTGATGGCGCGGTTGAGCTCGATGCGCTTGCGCTCGACCTCGACGCCCAGCTCGTTCTTGATGGCGTCGGCGACCATGGTGTTGGTCACGGAGCCGAAGAGCTGGCCCTCGTCGCCGACCTTGGCGTCGATGAGGACGGTCTTGCCATCGATGACGGCCTTCAGAGCCTCGGCATCGGCGATGCGCTTAGCCTCGCGCTTCTCGATGTTGTGACGACGCTCCTCGAGCTGCTTGATGTTGCCCTTGGTGGCCGGCAGGGCCATGCGGTTGGGGAACAGGAAGTTCTCAGCGAACCCCTGGGCGACCTCGACGACGTCGCCCTCTCCGCCCTTGCCCTTGAGCTCACCCAGAAGGATGACTTTCATGGACACTCCTTACTTAGCTGCGGTCGCGACGGCCACCACGGCTGGACACCACGGGAACGGTGTACGGCAGAAGGGCCATCTCACGGGCGCGCTTGATGGCGTTGGCGATGTCATGCTGGTGCTGCGTGCAGGCGCCAGTGACGCGACGAGGCTTGATCTTGCCACGGTCGGTCATGTACTTGCGAAGGAGCTGAGTATCCTTGTAGTCGATGAACTCAGTGTCCTCCTTGCAGAACTGGCAGAACTTGCGACGCGGCTGACGCTGGTACTCAGTAGCCATGTCTCAATACCTTTCTGTTGGCGTGCGGCCGGCTTTCGGCCGGACGCCGGTTCTCTCGGAGACGCTGCCCGCGAGCGGGCAGGCCAGCCACCGTGATCTGGACAGACCCAGACGTAGGTGGCCTAGAACGGGATGTCCTCGTCGTAGACGTCCGCGGCGGGCGGTGCGGCGACGGGGGCAGGGGCGGGCGCCTGAGGGGCGCTCGCCTGGTAGTTGGCCTGCGGGGCAGGGGCAGCGTAGCCGCCCTGCTGCTGGCCATAGCCGCCGGAGTTGCCGCCCTGACGAGAGCTCATGAACTCGATCTCGTCAATGACGACCTCAATCTTGGACCGCTTCTGACCGTCACGCTCCCAGGAGCTGTAACGGAGGCGACCCTCGATGGCGACCTTGGTTCCCTTCGAAAGGTAGCGCTGGATCGCCTCGGCACGAGTGCCGAACATCACGCAGTCGATGAAGTTGGGGTAGTCCTCCCAGTTACCGGTCTGCGGGTTGCGACGACGGTCGTTGACCGCCACGCCAAGATGCAGCACCTGCGTGCCGCCCTGCGTGGCCCTCAGCTCGGGATCCCTGGTCAGGTTGCCCGTAATGTTCACTCGGTTGATGCTCACGATGCTCACTACCTTTCACTTGCGCAGCGTCCGCAATCGAGCTTGGTCGATGCCTGGCAGCTGCGTCTGGGGCCTCTCGGCCCACTTCCATGACTACTTACTCGTGATCCGGACGGCGCACGATCATGTGGCGCTTCACGGCATCGTTGATGCGGAGAACGCGATCGAGCTCGGCGATCTGAGTGGGGTCAGCGTGGAAGTTGACGAGGGTGTAGTCACCCTCCGTGAGCTTGTCGATCTCGTAGGCGAGCTTGCGCTTGCCCCAGTTGTCGACGTTGTCGACCTGGCCACCGTTCTCGGTGAGAGCGACTTCGATGCGCTTCATAACGCCAGCGCGCGCCTCATCGGTGATCGTGGGATCGACAAAAAACAGCAGTTCATAAGCCTTCATGTGGTCACCTCCTCTGGGCATGTGGCCTCGGGTCGTGAAGGTTTGCGCCCGAGACAGGAAAGGTCGGTTGAGAATCTTACCACGAATGCATGTGCCGGAGCAGCCGCAATACCTTGCCGCACACCCCAACCTGCACAGAGCCACCACATGCGAAGAATTCCACGCTGACCCTTACCCGCCTCGAGCCTAGCGCCCGCACCTGACAGAAATCCGCAAGCCACCAAACGCAAACCCAACACGCGAGCTAGTGGGTAGTGAAGGCATCATGACGGATGATGCTGCGCCCATGCGCCAGCCGCTCGCGGGCGCATGGGCGTCGTTCATGGCAAATGGGTGCCCGCGCAAGAGTGCGCGAACACCCATTCTTCACAGATGGATTTCGATTGTCCTACTCCTTGTCCGTGCCCTGCCCGAGCTCATCAGTGGCAGCCCGATGAGGCGTAAGAGGCACGACGGTCTCCCCGTCAGGAGAGGTCGAGCGGTCCCGTGGCTGAGGAGCAACCGCAGGAGCCGGATCCGTCCTTGGCTGCGCGGGCGTGGGCGCGGGCGTGACAGGCTCGGCTGCTGAGTGAGGTTGGGGCTGCGACTGGGGCGCAGGCGTTGACGCCGAAGAGACCGGAGGCAGAGGGGCAGGCGTCATGGGCAGGGGATCGCTCGGCGAGCCCCACGCCCCCACGTTGAACTGACGCATCCACAGGCCGATGCTGTTGGTGAGCAGAAGGTTTCCCGCAACGGAGAACACGAGACTCACATAGCCGATGAGCACCGATGCCGGCATGACCGTGCGCAGAATCGACCCCACGATGGCGAGGAGGTCGCTCGGGTCAGAGCCAGACGTCGCACTCAGGTACTCAACCTCATACACGAGGCGCAGGACGTCCGGCATGGCGAGGGACATGACCAGCAAACCGCTCACGGTGCAGATGCCGCCAACAATCAGCGTCGTCACAAGCGGGATCGCAACGTTCTTGAACAGGCCAGCGGCATCATGCGAGACCATCTCGTAGATGCGCACGAACGACAGGCCGGCGCCAATCTTCTGATAGATGGCCGCACGAAGGGCCGCCACCATCACCACGAGCGAGAGAAGCAGGTTTGCCACCGCAATGGCAAGCGAGAGCAGCGAACTCAGGAGCCTGATGCGCAAGGCCGCAATAATCGCTGTGACAACGGAGGTTGCCACACTCCACAGGAGCATCCACACGAGAATGACCACGAAGGCACGCCAGCCGGCAACCAGGCAGCCGCCGATCTTGACGCCACGCTGCTTTGGCGCGGCATCGACGCCCCACGCGCTCAGCCTCGCCCACTCAAGTGCATAGCCAAGGACGGCGAGCGGCCCCACGACGGGCACGAACATGGCAATGGCAAGCACGAGGATGGGCTTGACCCACCCCTTGTCTCTCGTGAGCAGTTTCCACGAGTGCGAGAAATACTTGGCGTCCTGCATTGGTCCTCCCGATGCCGTTGGTATGTGTCGAGTGTAGACAATCCTTCAAGGCGGCGGCGTCCGGAGGCAGATTGCAGGCTCTGGTCGCCGATGACATCAGACCGCATCCACAAGCGACGAAACAAAAAGGACCCGGCTCGCCAGGCGAACCGGGTCCTGCGTACTCTGGCGGAGAGGGAGGGATTTGAACCCTCGTAACCACAAAGTGGTTAAACGGTTTTCGAGACCGCCGCATTCAGCCGCTCTGCCACCTCTCCAGAGATATGAGAGCGGCGCCGCAAAGGGCGCCGCGGAAGACTCTGGCGGAGAGTCGGGGATTTGAACCCCGGAGACGCTTGAGACGCCTACACGATTTCCAATCGTGCGCCTTCGACCACTCGGCCAACTCTCCAGTAAAGTGCGTTGACTATTCTAGCCTAAAGTTCTTGCAAAGCACAAGAGGAATTTCTTTGATTCTCAAAGGCAATTCGCAACTCGAGGAAAAACGGTCCAAACCAAGCACCGTGAGGTTTCCAAGGACCATAATGCTCTTCACGCGACGCGTCCCGAGAGGAGCTTCCGTGCCAGATTTCTCCGCCTTTCTCGGCCAGGGCACCCATGCCCTGATGCTGCCCGCATGGCTCGAGCTCACCGCCGTCGTGGTCGGCTCTCTTTCGGGATCCCTCGTCGCCATCGACCGCAAGCTCGACATGACGGGTTGCGTGGCCCTCTCACTCATCTGCGGCTTGGGCGGCGGCCTCATCCGAGACATCATTATGCAGAAGGGCGACGTCTACATGCTCAACTCGACGCCCGCGATTCTACTGTGTGTTCTCGCCGGAATCATCGTGTTCCACTTTCCCAAGGCGTTCTTTCGCATCCCAAACGCCATCGAGTGGGCAGACATCGTCGAGGTGGGGCTCTTCTGCGCGGCGGGCGTGAGCAAGGCGCTTGGCTATGGGCTGGGAGGCGTGCAGGCCGTGCTCATGGGCGTCATCACCGGCGTGGGCGGCGGCCTTCTGAGGGACGTCTGCCTGGGAGATGTCCCTCGCATCTTCCAGACGTCAAACCTCTACGCCTTGTGCGCGCTCGGAGGCTCGCTCACCTACTTTGCGCTCTATGGCCTCGCCCACGTCATGAATCCCTGGGTCGCCATCGCCTGCACGCTCGTCACCGTGGCCCTCAGGCGCGCAAGCCTGCGCTGGGGCATAGTCTCTTCCACGAGCCGAGACCACACGGACATGGTGCTCGCCCCCGTACGACGCGCCGCAGAGCGCGCCCGGGGTCATGCCAAGAGGCACGGCGAATAAACAAAAAGGGAGGGATGCGCCGGCAGCCGGCCATCCCTCCCTTGGTCTCTCTCGAGAAAAACTTACTTGTTGACGAGACCAGCGCGGACGTTGGCCTTCTTGCGCTCGATGGCGTTGAGGATGCGCTTGCGCATGCGGACGCTCTTGGGCGTCACCTCGACGAGCTCGTCGTCCATGATGTACTCGAGTGCCTCCTCGAGCGTGAACGTGCGCGGCGGGGTGAGCTGGACGGCAATGTCTGCCGTGGAGCTGCGCTGGTTGCCAAGCTGCTTGGTGCGCGCGATGTTGACGACCATGTCGCCGGGCTTGGAGCGCTCGCCCACGAGCATACCCTCGTAGCACTCGTCGCCAGGGCCGACGAAGAGCTGGCCGCGCTCCTGCAGCGTGCCGAGCGCGTAGGCAACGGCCTTCTCGGTGGTCATGGAGATCATGGCACCGTTGTTGCGCACGCCAAGCTCGCCGGCGAAGGGGCCGTACTCGAGGAACGTGTGATAGAAGACGCCCTCGCCGTGCGTGACGTTGAGGATGCGGTTCTTGAGGCCCATGATGCCGCGCGTCGGGATCTTGAACTCGATGTGGCAGATGGTCTCGCCCTGCTCCATGTTCGTCATGGTGCCGGAGGCGTTGCCGAACAGCTCGATGACCTTGCCGGAGTACTCGCCCGGGCACTCGACGACGGCCTGCTCGATCGGCTCGATGCGGTTGCCGTTCTCGTCCTTCTTGATGAGGACGCGGGGACGGCCAACCTGGAACTCGAAGCCCTCGCGACGCATGGACTCCATGAGGACGGACAGGTGCAGGATGCCTCGGCCGGCAACCTCGACGCCGGACTTGTCGGGAAGCTCCTCGATGCGCATCGTCACGTTGTTCTCGGCCTCGGTCATGAGGCGCTCCTTGAGCTGGCGGGCACCCACGATGTCACCCTCGCGACCCACGAGCGGGCTCGTGCTGGCCTCGAAGACGATGGCCAGGGTCGGCGGGTCGATCTCGATGGGCTCGAGCTCGACGGGATTCTCGGGGTCGGTGTAGACGTCGCCGATGTCGGTGTGGTCGATGCCCACGACGGCGGCGATGTCGCCGGCGCCGACCTCGCCGCACTCCTTGCGGCCGAGGTAGTCGAACGTGAACAGCTGCTTGACGGTGGCGTTGGCGCGCGAGCCATCGTTCTTCACGACGAGGATCTTGTCACCGTCGTGGATGGTGCCGGAGTAGATGCGACCGATGCCGATGCGACCCACGTACTCGGAGTGGTCGATCGTGACGCACTGCATGGCGAGCGGGCCGTCAGGGTCAACCTCGGGCGCGGGCATGTCCTCGACGATCATGTCGAGCAGCGGGTACATGTTGTCGTTGTCGTCGCTGGGGTCGAGGCGAGCAAAGCCGTTCATGGCGCTCGCGTAGACAACGTGCTCCATGGCGAACTCGAGCTGCTCGTCGGTGGCGCCGAGGTCTGCCATGAGGTCGAGGCAGTCGTTGTAGGCCTTCTCGGGGTCGGCACCCGGGCGGTCGATCTTGTTGACGACGATCATGATGGACAGGCCGGCGTCGATGGCGTGGCGCAGGACGAAGCGCGTCTGGGGCATGGGGCCCTCGAACGCGTCAACGAGCAGCAGGGCGCCGTCGGCCATCTTGAGCACGCGCTCGACCTCGCCGCCGAAGTCGGCGTGGCCCGGGGTGTCGATGACGTTGATCTTGACGTCCTTGTACTCGATGGAGATGTTCTTGGCCAGAATGGTGATGCCGCGCTCGCGCTCCTGGTCGTTGGAGTCAAGGACGCGCTCCTCGACCTGCTGGTTTGCGCGGAAGGCGTCCGTGGCGCGCAGGAGCTTGTCCACAAGCGTGGTCTTGCCGTGGTCGACGTGGGCGATGATGGCGATGTTGCGTAGGTTCTCCTGGCGCATATGTCCCTCTCAATTCTGCAATGCCTGTGTTTTCGGCAACTGAGGGATTATACAGCGCAAACGGTAGCTCTTGATGGCATGCGCTCACGCATCACGCCATCTACAGCTAGCAACGGTGGCGGCTTGGCCCGCCCCAAGTGTCATCGTGTGCGCTCGGAGCTACAGCAGGCAGGAGAGCTCGCCGGCGGGAGCGGGATCGGTGTAGCGGAAGCGCTTACCCGAGCCAATGCCGTCGATGAGCGAGTAGGCGGAATAGCCGCACGCGGCCCCGCGATCGCCAAACTCGAGGATGAGGGCGTCCTGGAAGGCATCGTCCTCATCCGCAATGGCGCCCTGGTAGGCAATGGCGTAGCAGGTTGGCTTGCCGATGACCTTGGAGCCGTCCTGCGCCTTCGCGCCGCGCCTCACCCACTCGCGAGCCGCCTCGAGACATTGCTCGGCGGAATCATCGTCGAATTCGCAGGTCATACGCTGGCCCTGGGAATCCGCGGCGGTGGCGACGACAGAGAAGTCCTCGCCAGCAGCGAGGCGGTCGAGGGCCTCGCCCATGAGGGTGCTGCCGAGCTCGTCGGCCTGAGCGGAAACGCCGCCGTTGCCGTGATTGTCCGCCATGTGTCACCCTCCGCGTTCGCCGTGATGTCGGAAAGATGGTAACGCATCCGCGCACGAGGTTGCGTGCTCCGTGCCAAAAGAGAAGGGAGCCGAGGCCAATTGACCTCGGCTCCCAGAGCACCGGACGGGAATTGCGAAAGGAGAACGGGAGAAGCTCGACGAACCCGCCCGGTGGAAAGGAGCAGACCCTCGCCGGCGCGGCAATGGGAGGAGCCGCGCCGGCTTAGGTTTTCTTAGCCCCCTAGCTCCTCTTGCTCCTCTTGCTCACGACGAGCGCGACGGCGAGGATAGCGACGCCGAGAACCGCGCTAACCACGATGGGTGCGAACTCGATGGGGTCGCCCGTCTGCGGGACGAACTTCGCGGGCGTCGCCGGGGTCGTGGGCTTCGCAGGTTCCTCGGGCTTGGTGTACGTGTTACGGAACATGCATGCCTCGAGTTCCTCCTGGTTCACGCTCGCGATGAGGTTGCCCAGGCGATCGTCTTCGACCGTGACGGTGACCTTGCGCTCCGTCTCGTCGTACGTGACGCCCTGCTGGCCATCGTTCACCTCGGAGATGGTAAACGTGTAGGTGCCGGCCTGCGTGAAGGAGAGCTCGGAGAACGTAACCTGACCGTTCGCGTCGTTCGTCGCGGTGAGCTCGACACCGCCGCCGGAGAGCTTGAAGGTGAACTGGCCGTCCTTGAGGTCTGCGCCCTCGAGGACCTTAGCCGCGGTGAGCGCGAGCTCCGTGGACTTGGCGGTGTAGACGTTTTCGAACTCAGCCTCATCCGCATCCACGAGCTTGTGGGTAACGTCGAGGGTTCCGTCCCCGTTGTCCTTGACGGTCGTCGTCACACGGTAGGTGGCATCGCTATACGTAACACCATTCGCGGTGGTCCCGTGGCCGTGCTCGCGGATCGTGTAGTTGTGAATGCCGGGGCTGGTGTACTCGATGCCGCTCAGAGTCACCTTGCCGGAGGCATCATTCGTGCCCGTAGCGACAACGCGCCCATCCTCGATAAGCTCAAAGGTGAACTCGTTCGCGTCGAGGGTGCGCCCGGTCAGGGTCTTGTGGACCTTGATCTGATCGGTAACGCTCGAAGTGGTGGGCGTGACGCTGTAGGAGTTCGTGAAGGTGAAGGCGGGACCGGAGAGCTCGTTGCCGTTCGCGTCGACGCGAGCGACGGTGAGCTTGCCGAGGCCATTATCCGTAACCCTGATGTACACGACACGCGTGGACTGTGCGTCGTTCGTGACACCCGCGGCAGAGCCGCTCTCGGTAATGACGTAGCGGTAGGTGTGGGAACGCTCGCGAATAGGCTCGGCAGCAGCCTCGCCGTCGTTCGTGGCCGCGGCGGCGGTGTCGGAGACGACACGCATCAGCCTGCGAGACCTACGCCAGGAGGCGGTGGCGACGCTATCAGCCTCAACGTCGTGGTTGGCGAGGACCTGAGGTGCCGGCTCGGAAGCGGACTCGGGTTCCGCAGCGGGAGCATCCTCAGACGCAGCGCCCTCAGACGGCGCGGGAGCGGCTTCCTGAGTTGCAGGAGGAGCAGCGTCGGGCTCGGAATCGACAACGGAGTTCCCGGCCTCTCCCACCGCAGGCTCGTTGAGCTGCGCGTTAGGCGTGGGTGAGGATTCGCCCAGGGCAGCGGTGTCGCCAGCCACGGCGCCTGCGCCTTCCGTCTCGCCAGCGGCGTCATTGGTCTCGCCGTTCTCGTCAAGGGCCTCCAGAAGGTCTTTGAGCTCAAACGTAATCGAGCCGAAGTCGACGTCGCCGTTCGCCTCGTTCGTGGTCAAGGTGCGGGTGGGCATGGGGGCGCCAGCCTCGCCCTCGACGATGAAGGTGAACTTCTCGGTGATATCGGTGCCATCAAGGTCTTGGGGCACGCTAAGCTGCTTGGAGCCCTTGAGACTGATGGAAACGGGCTCGCCCGTCGCGTACGTGTTGCGGAACGCGAGATCGCCGTTGTGGAGGTCCGTGGTGCAAGTCAGCGTTCCGTCGCCCCCCTTATCCTCAACGGTCACGTTGAAGGAGAAGCTCGACGCCGTGGGCGTCACACCCTTGTCGCTGAGACCGTCAGCCACCTCGTAGGCAACGTACGGAATCGTCCAGGTGTTGCCCGTGCGAGTAGCGAGGCCGTCGGCAACGAGGCCGGCGAGCATACCGCTGTCGTAGGACAGGGTCCCGAACTTCACCTGGCGGTCGATGTTCGTGGCAGTGGAAACGACCCTGCCGGTGTCCTTGCCATAGACCAGGCGGAAGTTGAAGTCGTTGTCGAACATGAGGCCGTTCGTCATGGACTTCGTGCCAACGATGGGGGCTGTCTCACCGGTGGCAGTGTAAGAGTTCTCGAAGGAGACCTTCGCAGCGGCGTTCGCGTCAGAACCGGCGACGTAGGTGTACGTGTTGTCGATACCGGACGTGCTCGTAACGCGCGTCGTCACCGTGAGCCTGGCATTGGAAGCGTCATCATCCGTGGTGATCTCGACGTTGTAGCTCGTTGCGTCATAGCTGACGCCACCAAGATTGCCGCCCTTCTCGGTAATGGTGTAGGAGTAGACCTTCCCTACGTCTTCCTGGGTAAACGTGACGCCCGCGGGCGAGCTCACCACAAGAGCCTCGTCCCCGTCAGGGGCTGCGGAGCTGGCGTGCTCGCCGGCAATCCCGAGCTTGTCGCCATCACCGGTGGCGGTGACGACAAACCCAAACTCTTCCGCGCTCATCGCTCGGCCGTTCATCGTCTTCGTGACGCTCAGGCCACCGGCGGCGGTGTAGTCGAGGCGAGAGCTGTAGATGTTCGTGAAGACGTTGCTCCCATTCGACACGACGGCGCTCATCGTTCCGTTGCCCTGGTCAGCAACCGTCACGGTCACCGTCGCGACGTGGGGGTCGTCAGAGATTCCGGAGATGCCGGAGGCGTTCTCGCGGACCTCGTAGACGAACGTGCGGGCGCCATCGCGCACCATGTCATAGGTGAACGGGATGGTGCCAAACGTGAAGTCCGCCGCCTCGGTGGCGTCATGGACGGTCACGCTGGTGACTTCCTCGCCATTGGCATTGACGGGCAGCGGTGCGCCGTCGGTCTTGACGTTGATCATGAAGGTGAACTTGTCTCCCTCGCGCCACTCGCGACCCTCGAGGACCTTGGAGAAGTGAGGGTTCACGAGCTGGTCAGATGGGATGCTGGAGTCATATGTGTTGACGAACTCCCTGTCACCAGACACGCGCTCAACGGAAGCCTCGAGCTTGCCAGCCTCGGTGTTATCGCGGACGGTGACGCGGAGGACAGCGACATTGTCAGAGTAGGTCATGCCACCGGCACTTCCGCGCTCCTCGGTGACCTTGTACTCGTACCGGCCAGCCTGCGTGTAGACGATGGAGCCAAAGTCGATCTTCGCCACCCCGTTGGTGGCATCATCGGAGCTAACGGCAACCTCCGTAGAGGGCGCGCCGTCATCACCCATGGGGACGGGAGCACCGTCGACGCCCTCGAGCAGGAAGGCGAAGCTGTCGCCGTCCTGCCAGTCGCGACCCTCAAGGACCTTCGTCAGACCGAAGTCCGCCGTAGCGAAGCTGGCGTCCTCGGCATGGTACGTGTTCTCGAACAGGACCCTACGGCTGTCGTCGTTCACGACCCGGCCGTCGATCTTCGTCGTAACTGTCAGCGTGCCGTCGAGGTTATCGATAACGGAGATGACTACCTCGTGCGTGCGCTCGTCGTAGGTAACGCCAGGGACCTTGTCCCCATCGGCGGGGATGACCTCTGTCACATCGAACGCGTAGGTCTTGTTGGCGTTCTCCTCGCTAAAGACCACGTCAGACAGCTTCGCCATGTCCTCGGCGATGCCGCTTGCGCGCCTCTGGGTGTTGGAGAAGCTCTTGTCAGAATCGGCGAGCAAGGCATTTGCCTCGGCAGCCGTCGCAGCAGTGGTTCCGGTCTCGGCGTTGGCGCCCTTGCCCGTGATGGTGAAGGAGAACATGCCCATATCCATGGAACGGCCGGTGAGGACCTTGCTCACGGTAAGACCGGGATAGTAGGCAACCTCGGTGGGCGCGTAGACGTTCGTAAAGGCCGCGTGATCGGTGACGGCCTTGTCCGCGTCGATCGCGGAGGTCGTGTTGTCGTGGGAGACCTTCCCAAGGGCGAGTTTGCCATTGTCGTCAACGATGGTGACGGTTGCGGTGGCGACGTGGCGGTCCCACGTGATGCCCGCGCTATCCTCGGCAGGGGCGTTCTCGCGAATCTCGAAGACGTACTCGCCAGGCTTGGTGAAGGTCATCTCGCCGGACTCAAAGTTGACCACGTTGCCGTTGGTCTTGTGCTCGAGGGCCATGTCAGAGGCGACGCCGTTCTCGGGGCCAGAGACGAGGCTCAGGGAGAAGTTGAAGTTATCCGTATCGAGCATGTCTCGGCCAACAAGGTGCTTCTCACCCTTGATGACACCGGACCCAGTGAACGCCTGGGGCGTATAAGAGTTCTCGAACGCAGCCTCTCCATGGCTCTCGTTCTCGCCCTCGCGGGCATAAGTGGCGGAAACCTTGACGAGATTCTCACCGTCGACGGTCTCGTGGGTCACAGTCACGGTCGCGATCCAGACCGTGGTGTCATACGTCATGCCGGGACGAGCGTCGGCGGGGACCTTCTCGGAAATCTTGTACTGGTAGGTCTTGCCCACGTCCTCGCTCGTGAAGGTGATTCCCTCGAAGCCCACGACGCCATTGGCGTTGTTGCGGCCAACGAGCTCGGTCATGCCGTCGGGCATGGGAGCGTTATCGACAGGCGTCAGGGAGAAGTCAAACATTCCAGCCTGGAGAGACAGCGCACCAGACGCGTCGTGCAGCGTCTTCGTGGCGATGGGTGCCCACTCCTGTGAAGTGGCATCGAAGGTGTTCGTGAACCTCGCGGCGTTCGTCGCGGCGGCATCAGCGGCGACATCGGCACCGAGGTCGTCGTGAACGCGCGTAATCTCGGAGGAGGTGGCGAGCGTTCCGTCGTGGTTGTCCTCGACCGTGACGGTCACGGTGTAGAGGGCGAGTGAGGTCGACACACCGGGCGTCGCGGCTTCCTCGGCGGGCTCGTAAATCTGATAGGTGTAGGTGCCAGGCGCGTTGTAGGCGATGTCACCAAAGTTGAAGGCAACAGGCGTTCCGGAGGGCGTGCCTTCGGGGCTCGTCACGACAATCCTGGAGATGTTTCCCTCGGCACCCTCCGGCATGGGTGCACCGTCGAGACCCCGGAGGATGAACGTGAAGCTATCGTTTGCAAGCCAATCGCGGCCAGTGAGGATTTTCTCGCCGACGAGGCTCTTGCTGCCGGAGAGTGTTCCCGTAGCAGAGTAAGTGTTCGTGAATTCCGCCTTAGCCTCAAGGCCGGCCTCGATCCTACCTTCCTGTGCGGTGGAGGGCGAAATCTCGAACCCCCGCGCGGCTTGCTCGGTCACGGTGTAGGCAGTTCCCCGAGCGAGACCATACACGTACAGCGTCTCTCCGTGCTTGAGCATGTGCGTGGCGTGGCCGGCGGCATCAAACGTAAGGTCCCAGGACTCGTCACCGTGGACCTTCCCGTCCTCACCCTTGACGGTTGCCTTGAACGTCTTGCCGGCAGCATCGGGAATCGAGATGTTGAACGTGAAGTCAAGGTCATTGTAGTAGGCCTCGTCAAAGCCAGCAGGAACGGCGACCGTCTTGGAAATCGCGAGCGTTCCAGGCTGCTCGAGCGAGATGCGACCGTTGTTGCCAAGAGCGACGTTGATCGTCGTGCCGTTCCAATGGGGGTTGATGATGGTGGAGGCAGTTGCCGTTGCGTTGTTATCCTTATCGGTACGAAGCTCGTTGATGTAGGTGAGGCGGCGCGAACCCTTCTTCAGGATGAGATATCCGGATTCATCAGTGGCGATTGCACCCGTAACACCCTCGGCAACGCTGCCGGGGAAGGAGACCACGCTCGAAGCCCTGGTCGCCTTTCCATCAGCAATGTCATACCAAGAACTCTCATAGTAATACGTTACAGAGCCGCTCAGCGGACCACGAGCGCGCTGAGTGCACTCGTGATCGAGGTAGAGCGGAGCGTCTTCGGTGATGTAGTAGTAGCTGTTACCCGTCGCGGGAGTGAATGCAGACGTCGTGTCGCCATCCACCACCCCACCGGAGTACGCGTTCGCGAGGAAATAAACCTTCCCCTCCGCATCCGTGTGGTTGGCAATGTAATCTGCCATGCCCTCATCAGGATTCGCGAGGAGGTCAATCGCCTCTTCCTTAAGGCTTGACCCATAGAACACGCGAATGGGGAATGTCAGCGTCACGTCGCCGGTTCCCGCATCCTCGTCGATGTTGAAATGACGAAGCGGAATGAGGGACGCCGGAATGGAGACGGTCACCTTGTCACCGGTCCGGGCATCATCGGAGCGCTCGACGCGAATAACGATATCGGCAAGGTCGCCCGTGGGATAGAGCACGTTACCGGCCGTGCCATGGAACGTGTAGGTATCGACATTGCCGGAGGTGGAGACATCGGGATTGGAGAAGACCTGGCTGGCAAAGACAATGCTCTCGAAGCTGTCTACCTTCATATAGTCGCCCAGCTGATCGGTAAACGTCACGTAACCAGACGTGTTCTCGGCACCCTCGACGACATCAGTGGGATGACCGGCCGCACTCACGATGTCCTGCGAGATTCCACTGAAGACATCCTTGAGGTCGTCGGCATTCGTCGCCGTCTTATAGAAGTCAGAGTCAGTCGCGCGCGCACCAAGCTCGTCATACTCCGTTGCGGCGGGATAGTTGCTGGACACGGCGTGCAGGAACTTGTTCTCCTTCGTAGCTCCCCAGCTGTCGGGGTCAACGGAAGGATTGGCGCCATTCTGGATGCCAACGGTGTAGATGGTAGTTCCACCATCCTTAAGGGCCTTGGCGGTGGAAACGGCGCGGTTGGCGACGCTCTCGCTGAATTCATTGCTCGTAGTCGGCGTACCGTCCGTGAAGAACACGACAACCTTCTTTGCACCAGGGCGCGGGTTGTCATCGAGTGCCTTTTTGGCTTGGCTCATACCCTCGTCGGCGCGGGTGGCGCCGGCAGGCTCGATCGCGTTGATGCGGGAGGTAATGGTCCCCTTGCCGTCCTGCGTGCAAGCGGTGAGCCCAAGCATGCGCTGACTGTAGTTGTATTTGTAGCCTCCAGACCAGTAGGTATCGTTGCCGATGCGCTCCGTGCCGTTGCCGGCAAACTTCACCACGGCGACGCGATGTTGCTGGTTTGCGTCCGAGACACCCTCGTTTGCCTTCGCGATTTCGTCGACGAAGGCGTTGGCGGCAGCCTTGAGCGCATCGATGCGCTTGGTGGAGTCACGGTTGCCCATCGAATCGTCCATCGAGCCAGAGGCGTCGAGAACGAGGACGATATCCAACGGCGTCGAGGACGTCATCGTCAGGTTCGACGTCGAGGAGATGGCGGAGAGTGACGTCAGGAAGTCCGAATCACCCTTCTCGATCGTCATGGTGCCGCCGGCACCCGTGAGGTCGATGTTGCCATCCGAGACGGTCTTATCGGTCCAAATGCGGCCGACGTTCTCCGTTGAGTTTTCAAGACCCCAGTTGCGCCACGTTGACGCAGACGAGGGGTCGGCGACCGTGGTAGCGCCAGCCGTGGCGGCGAAGGCCGAGACAGGTGCCAACGTAAGGAATATTGCAAACAACAGCAGAAGCCTTAGTCGCTTCATGGTGACCTCCTCCGACGAAAGCTAGATAACCGAGCTTATCGTCAGTAAATCGAGGTCAATTCAATAGGTCACATGTGTGCCAAACTTGAGAACTCGCAGGTAGATTATCCCATTCCAAAAATCACCGTTTCCGCGAACGGTAGGGGAATACAAAGCCGTGCGTTGGTTGAAGAGGCACATATTTGTCGATGCGGAAGAGCGATTAAATGCCTCTGGCCTCTCTCGCCCTAGTCCCTCTCGCGAGTCTTGAATTCATCGAACCAGGCGTCGAATTCTCGATAGAGACCAACGCGCGTGGTAACTCCCGCCTTCTCGTAGATGGCGGAGATATGCCTCTGTGCCACGCGGCGTGAGATGAACAGGCCATCGGCAATCTCTTGGACGCCGAGGTCCGTCGTCAGGAGGGCCGTATACACTTCCCCCTCCCTCGCAGTGAGACCAATCTTCTCGGCGTATAGGACGAGCGCCTCTTCGCGAGATGGAAGGGCGGGCGCCTGGATGGGGTTTTCGCCAATCCCCGCTTTCTCCTCGTCCAGGTTCTCCGTAATTCCCCACGCGATGTCGCGGACAAGGACGAGAAGGCAGACAATCGACAGCAAACATGACACCGTCACCGTCACGACCACGCCCAGCTGCTCGAAGAGGAGACGTGCGAACAGCGCGCCCACAAGACAGCTGATGGCCCTTCCCATACTTGCAACGATCTCCGGGCAAGACGTCTTAGGCGCGACCCTCATGAAGCTCGCGCTGAGATACATGAGATAGAAAGAGCCATATATTCCCGCAATAAAGGCAGCGGCAGGCATTCCCTCCGGCGTTTCCGCCGCAGGCACCGCCGCAGCGACAAGGAACATCGCGCATATTGTGATGAGGGAGCGAAGACGGCCTTTCTTCAGGTCAAACAGCACACCGACGAACGGAAGCGAAAGCGAGTAGGCGATCTTGGAGAGACCGGTGCTGAGGATATTCCCATTTGCATAGTTCCAGACGAGGACGCCGTCGAGAAGGCCGTAGTCGAGAGTCATGGCAGCGGCAGCAACTGCAAGAAGGACGATCGACCTCTTGCTCACGCCGGATACCTGCTGCGGTGATGGCCGATGATCGTATAGCCACCGCCTAGCGGGACGACCGTCAAGCCACAAAATGGCAAGCGCGCTCAGAACTACGCAAACCATAAAGACCGTAGGCGTCATCCCGAGGGTTTCGACTAGATACTCGAGCAGGGAAGCTACGCCCATGCCAATCCCAAGCGCTCGCCCAGAGACCTCGCTCTCGTACGACACGAGGCTAAACCCATGATGGACGGCGGCACCGAGGTATCCACGAGCCAGAATCGTCGCACAGCTCGCAATGAGGAAACCAGGAAGGCGAAGGGTTGCCACCATCCCAATGGCTCCGGTAACACAAAGAGACATTGCAGCAGCGGCAGCGGTCCTTTTCTCCATCGAGCCGGGAAGATAGGCTCCCGCGACCCAGAATAGGACGTAACCAAGCCCCGTAAAGGCGAGCAGAATCGCGTATACGTTCCCTATGACGCCGGGATCCGCAAGGCGAGGAGTACGCCCCAGCGTTACGGACATGCAGAGCTTCCAGGTGAAGAAATAGAGGGAGAAGGAGGCAACCTCAATGATTAGCGACGGGGAGAGATAACGGGAGGGGGCAATATGTTGAAGCTTTCTAGTTGCGCGCACGAGTCGCCTCCCTTCGTCACACCATGTATCTTCGCACGATATTCGAGAGGGGGAGATAATAAAAGTCTCAACAGAGTCCCAAATATTCAACGCTTTTGAAGCAGACGGCAGAGTCCGGAGAAACGATAACGATTACACCTTTTCACGCTTCGCGGGCATTCAGAGATGTCTTGAGAATGCGGACGTCGGGCAAGGGATGTCAGCATAAAAAACGCCGGAGAAGCACTCCGGCGAAACAGACTGGTGGAGACGATGGGGATCGAACCCACGACCTCAGGCTTGCAAAGCCCGCGCTCTCCCAACTGAGCTACGTCCCCTTTTAGTAATAAACGCCCCAGCGGCGACTCGGCTCACGCTGGGGCGTTTATTGGCGAAAAGGTGGTGGGCCCGACAAGGTTCGAACTTGTGACCTCCCGGTTATCAGCCGGACGCTCTGACCAACTGAGCTACGGGCCCACATGCGGTGTGTTCGCCACAACGCGCTTCGCTATAATAAAACATCGCCCAAACGAAGGTCAACCACTTTTTTCAAAAAAGTTTTTGCGCCGCCAAATTCGATGACAACGGGTAGCATATCGCTACCTAAGGGACAGGCAGTGACTCTGGCGACGGGCCCCTGTCACCTCAAGACGAGAAGGGATGGTCCACGTGGTCAAGATGACGTTGAAGAACCTCATCGTGGGAGGTGGCCCCATTCCCTCCGCCATCATCCTGCAGCCTGATCAGGAGCGCTCAGAAGACGAGACGGAGCGCGAGCAGGGCGAGCTCGTGCTGCCCATCAGCGTTGGCACCGTCGACGCCGCCAACGTTGCGCGCGCCACGAATGCCGATGACCACAAGCGGCCGGCAACCCATGCCCTGCTCGTCGATGTCATCGACGCGCTGGGAGCCGATCTTGAGAGCGTAAGCATCACGCGCGTCGAGGGTGCCACGTTCTTCGCGACGCTTGACATCCGCTCGGCCACTGGAGAGCAGCATCACATCGATGCACGGCCATCGGACGCCATCTCCGCCGCCATCGAGGCTGACGCCCCCGTGCTTGCCAGCGAGGAGGTCCTCCGGTGTGCCGGGCTGCCCGACTTCGCCGCCGTGAAGAGAGACGAGCAGGAGCGCGAAGCCGCCGAGTTCCATGACTTCGTCGAGAGCCTCACCCCGGACGACTTCAAGGCGCCAAGGCAGAACTAGAAAAGCGGGACCAAGGCCATCTGACGGCCTTGGTCCCGCTTCATATCCGTTCAAAGAGAGGGCCCAAAAGTCTTTGACACTTTCGGGCCCTCTCGGTTACTCGTCTTCGACGGGCGTCTCGCCGGCGTCAGGCTCGTCGGCGTCCTCGGAGACCTCCATGCGGGCAAGCGCGCACACCGAGTCCTTCTCGTCCACGTCCATGACCTTCACGCCCTGCGTGGAGCGTCCAAGCTCGGAGATGTCCTCGACCCTCACACGGATGACAACGCCGGTGGTGCTCACGATCATGAGCTCGTGGCTCGGGTCCACGACGCGGCAGGCCGCGAGCTGGCCCTTCTTGTCAGTCATCGTGATCGTGAAGACTCCCTGGCCGCCGCGCTTGTGCTCGGGGTACTCAGAGACCGGGGTGCGCTTGCCGTAGCCCTTCTCCGTGATGACGAACAGGTCGCCGGTGCCGTTCGTGATCTCCATGCCAAGCATCTTCGCGTCGCCCTTGAGCGTGATGCCGCGCACGCCGCTCGTGTCACGGCCCATCGGGCGCACGTCGCTCTCGGGGAACATGATGGCCTTGCCGTCCGTGGAGACGAGGATGACCTTCTCGCCCTCGCGCACGCGACGGACGTTCACAAGCTCGTCGCCTTCACGCAGGTTAATGGCGATAAGGCCGTCGCGACGGGTGCGGTCGTAGGCGCTCATGGCCGTCTTCTTCACGGTTCCGGCGGCCGTGGCGAACATAAGGTAGTCGTCGGCGGGGAAGTCGCGGCACGTGATGACGGCCGTGGCGTGCTCGCCCTCGGAGAACGGCACGAGGTTCACGATGGCGGTGCCGCGGGCCGTGCGCTGGCCAATCGGCAGCTCGTGGACCTTCAGGCGATACGCCTTGCCCTTGTTCGAGAAGAACATCACGTAGTCGTGCGTGCTCGCCACGAACAGGTCCTCGACGAAGTCATCGTCCTTGAGGTTGACGCCCTGGACGCCCTTGCCGCCACGCCTCTGAGCACGATAGGTGTCAACCGGCGTGCGCTTCACGTAGCCGGAGTGCGTCACCGTGATGACCATGTCCTCCTCGGCGATGAGGTCCTCGACGTTGAGCTCGCGCGTGCCCATGGGGTTGATCTTGGTGCGGCGCTTGTCGGCGAACTTGTGCTCAATCTCTCGCATCTCGTCCTTGATGACGCCCAAGATCTTCTCGGGGTTGGCGAGCAGGTCCTCGTAGTAGGCGATGGCCTGGCGAAGCCCATTGAGCTCCTCCTGGATCTGGTCACGCGAGAGGCCCGTCAGGCGGCGCAGGCGCATCTCGAGGATGGCCGTGGTCTGCTCGGGCGTGAAGCCGAAGCGCTCGATGAGGCGCTCGGAGGCCTCGGAGTCGGTGCGGCTCGAGCGGATGATGCTGATGACCTCGTCGATGTGATCGAGGGCCATGAGGTAGCCCTCGAGGATGTGGGCGCGGGCCTGGGCCTTCTTGAGGTCGAAGCGCGTGCGGCGGGTCACCACGTCAACCTGGTGGTCGATGTAGTGCTGGAGCATCTCGCGCAGCGTCAGCAGCTTTGGCGTACCGTTGACGAGGGCCAGGTTGATGACGCCGAACGTTGTCTGGAGCTGGGTGTACTTGTACAGGTTGTTGAGCACGACCTGCGGAATAACATCCTTCTTGAGCTCGATGACGAGACGGATGCCCTTCTGGTTGGACTCGTCGCGCAGGTCAGAGATGCCCTCGATGCGCTTCTCGTTCACGAGCTGGGCGATCTTCTCCTGCAGGGAGCCCTTGTTGACCTGGTAGGGCATCTCGGTGAAGACGAGGCGGGAGCGGCCACTCTTCATGTCCTCGACATGGGCCTTCGCGCGCACGGTGAGCGAGCCGCGGCCGGTCTCGTAGGCCTCCCTGATACCGTCCGTGCCCATGATGACGGCGCCCGTCGGGAAGTCGGGGCCGGGCATGACCTGCATGAGCTCTTCGGTCGTGGCATCCGGGTTGTCAATGAGCATGCACGCGGCCTCGATGGCCTCACCGAGGTTGTGCGGCGGGATGTTCGTGGCCATGCCGACGGCGATGCCGTTGCAGCCGTTCACGAGCAGGTTGGGGAAGCGGGCCGGCAGCACGGAGGGCTCGGAGAGCGACTCGTCGTAGTTGGGCTGCCAGTCGACCGTGTCCTTCTGCAGGTCTCGCAGCAGCTCCATCGCGGGCTTTGCGAGGCGGCTCTCCGTGTAACGCATGGCCGCCGCGCCGTCGCCGTCGATGTTGCCAAAGTTGCCGTGACCGTCGACAAGGGGCACGCGCATGGAGAACCACTGCGCGAGACGAACCATCGTCTCGTAGACCGCGGAGTCGCCGTGCGGGTGGTACTTGCCGATGACCTCGCCGACCGTCCACGCACTCTTCTTGTGCGGGCGGTTGGGGAAGATGCCACTCTCGTTCATCGCGTACAGGATGCGGCGGTGCACCGGCTTCAGGCCGTCTCGGACATCCGGCAGCGCGCGGGCGGTAATGACCGACATCGAGTACTCGATGAAGCTCTGGCGCATCTCGTGGCCAAACTCGGAGAGCTGCAGGGCGCCACCATGCTCGTCCGTCTCGCCGGAGTCGGTGCCGCGACCGGCGTCGCCGAACTCCTCCTCGAGCTCGCCGTCGTCGTCGCTGTCCTCGTCCTCATCGGACTCGACGTAGACGTCGGCGCCCTCGTCCTCGGCCGAGGCGCGGTCGAGCAGCCTCCTGAGGTCCTCGGGCAGGTCGGCGCCGTTCTCGCCACCCGTGATGTTGGTATCGTCTGCCATGTATGGCCTTTCTATCTAAGTCGGCAGGTCTCTTTACGCGTCGAGGAAGCGGGCGTCATGGGCATGGCGCTCGATGTAGTCGCGGCGATAGCCCACCTCGCTACCCATGAGCTCGCGGACGGCACGGTCTGCGGCCGCGGCGTCCTCGATGGTCACGCGCTGCAGGATGCGTGTCTTGGGGTCCATCGTCGTGGAGGCAAGCTGCTTGGGGTCCATCTCGCCCAGGCCCTTGTAGCGTTGGACGTCGTAGCCCCTCTTCTTTTTCTTGAGCTTGCCGGAGTCGTCCTTGGTGTCACCGTCGTCGTCGGGCGAGAAGCCGAGCGAGCGGATGGTGTCGCGAAGGATCTCCTCCTCGGTCTGGCGACCGTTGGGGTAGACGTAGTGAATCTTCTTGCGAACCTTGACGCCAAAGATCGGCGGGCAGGCGACGTAGATGTAGCCGGCGTCGATGAGCGGGCGCATGTACTTGTAGAAGAACGTCATGAGAAGGATGCGGATGTGGGCGCCGTCAACGTCTGCATCGGTCATGATGATGATCTTGTGGTAGCGGGCCTTGGTGATGTCGAAGTCGCCACCGTCGCCGGCGGCCGTCGTGACGCCGGTGCCGATAGCGGTGATGAGCGACTGGATCGTGTCGGACGAGAAGGCGCGGTGGTCACCGACGCGCTCGACGTTCAGGATCTTTCCTCGCAGCGGCAGAATCGCCTGGATGTCTCGGCGACGTCCGTCCTTGGCAGACCCTCCTGCCGAGTCGCCCTCCACGATGAAGAGCTCGGTGAGCTCGGCGTCGCGCACGGAGCAGTCGGCAAGCTTGCCGGGCAGGCTCGCGCTCTCGAGCAGACTCTTGCGGCGCGTGGCCTCGCGGGCCTTGCGGGCGGCCGTGCGGGCCTTGCACGCCTGCTGGGCCTTGCTCACGATCGTGCGGGCCTGCTTGGGGTGCTCCTCGAGATACTCGGCCAGGCCGTCGGAGACGACCTTGTTCGTGAGGGTGCGCATGTAGGAGCTGCCGAGCTTTGCCTTGGTCTGACCCTCGAACTGCGGGTCGGGAAGCTTGACGGAGATGACGGCAGACAGGCCCTCGCGGACGTCATCACCCGTGAGGTTGGCCTCCTTCTCCTTGAGAAGCCCCTGCTTGCGGGCATAGTCGTTGACCACTCGCGTAAGTGCCGTGCGGAAGCCCTCGAGGTGCATGCCTCCCTCGGGCGTGTAGATGTCGTTGGCAAACGACATGACGTTCTCGCCGTAGCCGCTGTTCCACTGCAGGGCTACCTCGACCTCGCCCATCTTGTCCAGAGGCGTCTCAGGGCCGGTCTTGCCCTCGATGTAGATGGGATCCTTGAGACCCTCGGGGACGTCCTTGCCGTCATTGAGGAACCTCACGAAGTCGATGATGCCGCCGGCATAGCAGAACTCCTCGACGCGCGGGGTGGCCTCGCGCTCGTCGGTGAGGGAGATCTTGAGGTTCTTGTTGAGGAACGCCGTCTCCTGCAGGCGGTTGTGCAGGGTGTCGAAGTCGTAGACGCAGGTCTCGAAGATCTCATCGTCGGGCCAGAAGGTCACCGTGGTGCCGGTCTGCTCGGACTGACCCACGACCTTCATCTTCTCGGTGGTCTTGCCGCGGGCAAACTGCATCTCATAGACGTTGCCGTCACGCTTGACCTGGACAACGACCTTCTTGGAGAGGGCATTCACGACGGAGATACCCACGCCGTGAAGGCCGCCGGACACCTTGTAGGCGCTGTTGTCGAACTTGCCGCCCGCGTGCAGGATCGTCATGACGACCTCGAGCGTCGGAATCTTCTTCACCGGGTGCAGGTCGACGGGGATGCCACGGCCGTTGTCGACGACCGTGATGGAGTTGTCGGCGTGCACCGTGACGGAGATCTCGGTGCAGAAGCCGGCCATGGCCTCGTCGACGGAGTTGTCCACGATCTCCCATACGAGGTGGTGCAGACCGCTGGCGGACGTCGAGCCGATGTACATGCCAGGGCGCTTGCGGACGGCCTCGAGGCCCTCGAGGATCTTGATCTCTCCGCCATCGTATTCGGAATTCTTGGGAGTCTCTGCCACGCGACAGTCCTTTCCCTAGGGTTAACGTCAATCTTTCCTAGTTTAGAACATATCGCGGATATCTCTAGGCCCAAACCTATAGACACCATGCAAGGGGCATCGCTTATACGGCAGCGCGGCTCTCACGGGTTCTGAGGGCTGGTTTGCGATTCTCCCGTGGTCTTGAGCTTCGCGCGGCGAATCGACATTTCCATCGCCTTAGACGCGTTCGCGCGAATCTTGGGCGAAAGCTGAGCCGTCGCGGCGTCAACATGGGCCCGCTCCAGGGGCGTGAGGGGAGGCAGGTCTCGCGCAACGCTACGGTCTTCACGTGTCTCTCCGCGTTCCTCGCGCCGCTGACCTGCCTTCTTCGAGAGCTTGAAGCGCACGTGCCCCACCTCGAGGCCGGCGTGCGCAAGGCGGTCAACGTACAGCTCGGCATTCGTCGTGAGGTCGACCATGAGGGCGTGTCCGTCAAGGTAGACGACGAGGTCGGGAAGGGAGGCCCTTCCCCTGGGCTCGCTGAGCCACACCGCCACCGTGTGCTTCGCCGCGCGGCGGCCGGCCACGCGGCGCCACGTCGTGAGTGCCAGGCTTGCCGCCGAGGCGCCCGCGAGCAGGTTCTTGTCGACAAACGAGGACACGAGCTCGCCGGCGGTCTGGGGCTGATGCTGCTTCGACGGATCGAGGGGATCGTACTCGAGCCGCTCTAGGCGACGCTTACGACTCTGGGCCATAGGGCACCACCAGCATGCTCTCGAGAAGCTCGTCGTCAAAGTACGAGAGGTTCGTTGTCGTGATGATCGTCTGGATGCCACCCTCGACAAAGCGCGTGACGCAGGCACGGCGACTCGCGTCGAGCTCGCTCATGACGTCGTCGAGCAGAAGCAGCGGACGCTCGCCGAGGAGGTCCTCGCACAGGCGCACCTCAGCCATCTTCCAGGCCAGGGCCACGGAGCGCTGCTGGCCCTGACTCCCGTACGCACGGGCGTCGCGGCCGTCTATCTCGAATACGACGTCATCTCGGTGCGGACCCGTGAGCGTCTGGGCACGGCGGAGGTCGTCTGCGCGACGGGCGCGCATCTGCTCGAGCATGAGGCCGACAAGCTCGTCACGGCCCATGCCCACCTCGGCTCCCTCGACGCTCGGGGCATAGCGGCACGCAAGCCGCTCCGATCCGGCGACCTCCGCGTAGACCTCGGACACGAGCGAGGAGAGCCTCCCAAAGAGGTTCAGCCTGTGGTGGAGCAGCGTGGCACCGCCCAGGGCCACCGACTCGTCCCAGGCATCGAGGAGGGCGGCGTCGCACCCATCCTTGAGAAGGCGGTTTCTCTGTTCGACCGAGCGCGTGTAGGTGGAGAGGACCTTGCGGTAGCCCACGTTTGCCTGGGCTCCGAACGAGTCGAGCTCTCCCCTGCGCCGAGATGCCGACCCCTTCACGAGAGAGAGGTCGTCTGGGCAAAACAGGATGGACAACAGCGTCCCGGAGAGGTCCTGCCCACGGCAGGGCTTGCCGTTGCGCAGAAACCGACGCTTGTCGGGCGTGGCCACAAGCTCCACGTCCACGACGCGCCCGTCCCCCTCGAGCCTGGCCGAGACGTGTGCCTCGGCCGCGCCGGGGGCGAGCAGCTCTGACGGCGACGGCCTGCGGAAGGACTGTCCGCTCGTGACGTACTGCAGGGCCTCGACCGTGTTCGTCTTGCCCACGGCGTTGGGCCCCACGAGCACCGTGACGCCCTCAGACGGCTCGAGCACGCGGCCGGCGAGGTTGCGGTAGTCCCTGAATGATATGCGCGAGACGGTAAGCGACACGGGCTACATCCGCACGGGCATGAGCAGGTACAGGTAGTTGATCTTGCCGTAGCTCTTGAACACACCCGGGCGCATGCTCTGCTGCAGCTCGAGCGTGACCTCGCTGTCCTGCGACAGGGCACCCACGCAGTCGCCAACGTAGCGATAGTTCATGCAGATGGAGTTTGCCTCGCCCTCGACCTCGACGTTCACCTGTTCGCGGGCATCTCCCTGGTCGGGAGAGGTCGAGGAGAGCGTGACGAGGCCGGCGTCCGGGTCCACGTCGAAGCGAACGGCCGAGTTGGACGTGGCGATGGAGCTCACGCGACGCAGGGCACCGGCGAGGTCGGCGACCTTCGTCCTCATCGTGGTAAGGCAGCTCGAGGGCAGCAGCTGCTTATAGTTGGGGAACGTCCCCTCGATGCGGCGCGAGACGTAGGTGGTGTTGCCCGAGACGAAGATGACCTGGTTGGTCGTGGCGCCGATGATGACCGTTGCCGAGTCGCTCGGCAGGCTCAGGACGTCATGGAAGGCGGTTCCGGGGATGATCATCTCGAACGTGCCCTCGAGCGAGGAGGTCTCGACGTTCGTGTCACACACGACGAGGCGGTAGGAGTCGGTTGCGACGAGGCGCACGCAGTTCTCCTCCACGTTCAGCAGGATGCCGACCAGCACGGGGCGGCTTGTGTCGCGTGACGTGACCTTGTAGACCTTGTCGACCATCTCCGACAGGGCGTCGCAGGGGAGCTCCACCGAGCGCTCCATGGCAATCTCCGGGAAGCTCGGGAACTCGGAGGCGTTGAGCGTGTTGAGGTGGAAGGAGCTCTTGTCGCACGTGACGTTGATCGTGCCCTCGCCACCGTCAAAGGTGACGGCTGCGTCTTGAAGGTTCTTCACGACGTTAGAGAGCATGCGGCCAGAGATGACCGTCTCGCCCTCCTCCTCGACGTTGGCCGCTATCTTGTGCCTGATCGAGGTGTCGAGGTCAGACGTCTGCATCTCGAGGGTTCCGTTCGAGGCGCGCATGAGGATGCCACCGAGAACGGGAATGGTTGAGTGCGAGGCTATGCCCTTCGAGACCACTGAGAGCGCCTTGGCGAGCGAGGACTGGCTGACGGTGAAGCGCATGTGTCTCTCCTTGTCTATCTATGTATGTATATATAGATATATAGCTAGTGGATGTAGTAAAGCGTGTTCAAATGTGAACAAGTTTGCAAAGTACCAGCTCAGCGCCTTGTTCGTGGCCTTTTTCCTTGTTGAGAAACGGCCTCTCTTTTGAACGTTGAAGGCATGTGCAAAACTCTTTCAACGCGACGTGGGCGGTTTTCAACGGTTTTCACCCGACTTTTCACAGGCAACGAAGAAAGCCCTAGGCGCCGGCCATGAGGTCCTCCTTCATCCGCGCGATCTTGTCGTGCACCACGCGGTCCTCGTGACGACGGTCCTCGACCCACTTGATGCTGTGCTTCACGGTGGCATGGGTGCGCCCGCCGAACCGCTCGCCGATCTGGGCAAGCGTTGAGTCCGTGAGCTCCCTCGCGAGCCAGACCGCGACGTGGCGTGGTTCCATGAGGCCCTTGTTGCGCTTGTTGCTGATGAGGTCTGCGTGGGACACCGAGTAGCGCTGCTCGACGAACTTCTGAATCTGCTCGATCGTGAACGTGCGCGTGTCCGCGCCCCACTTCTTGGTGGCTATCTGCGAGATGTCCTCGCGCGTGAACTCCTCGCCCCTGGCCTGGCGGCTCGTGGCCTCGAGGAGGCACAGCTGACAGAAAGACTTGATGGTGCGGATGGAGGCGCCGGCCCTCTGGGCCATGAACTCGAGGGAGGCGTCGTCGAGCGTGCCGTCGTAGTCGTGCTGGCCGTTCTCGATGGCGTCCGCCTTCATGCGCTCGTAGAACGCCTTGATGAGCCCGAGCTTGAGCTCATAGTTCGGTACCTGGATCGAGAGCGTGACGCCGGAGTCCAGGCGGGTGGTCACGCGCTCCTCCAGGCCGAGCTCGGCCGGGCTCTCGTCTGCCGCGAGCACGATCTGCTTGCCGTTGCTCGTGAGGTAGTTGAAGGTGTCGAAGAAGAAGTTGATGGACTTCGCCGCGCCGCGGAACCCCTGGATGTCGTCGATGATGAGGACGTCGATGTCATGGTAGTTCTGCTCGAGCGCCCGCTTGACGTCCCTGGACGTGTCGACCATGGCGTCCGTGTAGTCGCTCACGAACTCGCGAGCGTTGCGATAGACGCAGATGCGGTCGGGGTCATTGACGGCGAGGTAGTTCTGGATGGCCTTGAGCAGGTGGGTCTTGCCCATGCCCGGCCCGCCGTAGATGAACAACGGGTTATAGCCGTTGCTTCCATTGGCCACGGCCTTTGCGGCCTGGAAGGCCAGCTGGTTCTCCTCGCCCTCGACGAAGGTGTCAAACGTCAACTGCGAGTCTGCCGGGGCGATGTCTTGCACGAGTGGGTTCTTGCATCGCCTTGCAAGGGCGTCTTGCTCGGCCTCCGGCTCCCTCTCGGCCTCGGCCGCGGGATTGAGCAGGCGCTCGAGGTCCTCGCGCGAGATGGTTGTCTGGTTTGTGACGGGGGCGTGGGCTGCCGGCGCCGGATTCGCCTGTGGCATGTGTGCCGGCATGGAGACAGTCGGCGTGGACGCGGGTGCGGTGGCCGCTGGGATGGGCTGCGCGGGCCGCGGCTGTGCGATGGCGGCCGGTGCGCTGACGCTTGATGCCGTCGCGCTTCCCCTGTTGAGGTCAACCGCGAGCTGCATGGGCTGAAACGCCGCTCGCTCGATTGCTCCCCTGATGAGATCTGCGTTCCTCTCGACGTTTCTGCGCACGAATCCGCTCTTTGCCGAGATGGTCAACGTGTCATCCGTGAGTCCGATTGCCTCGCAGCTCTGCAGCATCGCGAGGGTTGACGGCGCCAGTCCGTCCTCGGTGAGTATTGCGACGACGTCCTCCCACAGAATCTGGGCGTCTGACTCCTGGTTGATGAACTCGGCCATGTGCTTCCCGTCGGTCTGAGTGCCGCGCGTGCGGCAAGATAACTCCCGCCAGTCCCTCGCGTTGCACATGCTACGCATGGGATTGATGAAAACTCATTATATGGGACGAGTAGTTTTCAACGTCTGCAAATGTTGAAAACTTTGTCAGTGGCGGGAATCTCCCTCTCGCTTGGCTAGCCGAGCAGCGCTCTGCCCGCCTCCGTGAGGCGGCGCTTCTGCTTGTCCTTGAGCAGGTATCCCCTGCCCTCGAGGGACTGCAGCTGGCGCGTCCAGGTCGACAACGAACCACCGTATGTGTTCACGAGGTCGGTGGGGCCCACGGACTCGTGTTCGGCCAGGTAGGCGATGACCTGCGACTCGCGCTCGTTGAGGTCGTGCGGGTCGGCCTGCTGGGATGCGGGCTGCCAGGCAGCGGCCTGGTAGGGCTGCGCCTGCTGTGGCCAGGGCTGCTGGTATGCGGGCTGCTGATAGTATGGCTGCGTGTAGCCTGGCTGTGTCATGGGCTGGTAGGTGCCCGAGGGATAGGGCTGCGCCTGCTGCTGCCAGGGCTGCTGGTAGCCCGGCTGCGGATAGCCCATCTGCTGGGGAAGCGCTTGCGGAGACGCCTGATAGGGGTTCGCGCTTGCCTGCTGGGCGTATGGCCGCGGTACCTGTGCCTGTTGGGGTATCTGCTGGGAAGCCTGCTGCGGCGCCTGCCACACCTCGTTTCCCTGCTGCTGCGACGCTGCGACCTCGGCGGCATGAGGGGTGGGCATCGAGATGGTGACGACCGTGCCCGCGTTCATGTTGTCCTCGATGGTGAGGGTGCCACCGTGGTCCTCCATGTACTGCTGGGCATAGGGAAGGCCCGACCCAACGCCGCGTATGTAGCGCTTCATCTCCTCCGTTGCCGAGGTGGTTCCATACTCAAGCGCCCGGTCCTTCTCGCGTATCCCCGGTCCCTGGTCTGAGAAGCGAATCGTGTTGCCCCCGTTGAGGATCGTGATGGTGGGCTCTATGAAGTAGGCGTGGACGTAGTTCTCGACCACCTCGCGGATGACCGTGAAGGAGATGCTGCCGCCCTGCTCTTTGGCGAGCTTCGTGACGGTGGCCGTTATCTCCTCGAGAAACGTTCTGACGTCGCTTGGCTGGATGACGACAACCCGCGGAGAGGCTGAGGGGTCGTCGAACACGGCAATTCTTGCCGGGTTGGTCACGACCTCACCGAGGGCGCGAGGCTCGCCGCTGGCCTGAGCGGGCGCGTTCTGGGGGTCGCTGATGCCGGTCGGACCCTCGCCGACGAATGGATAGAAGGCGTCTGCCATCGGTGTCTCTTCTCTTTCCGGGTGCATCCTGCCACTACATTTCACTCTTTTTTACAAGTTTCCGTCAATTGATGAAAACTTGCACAAGGTTCCTTCCATGAGTGAAAAGTTATCAACAATCGATAAAAACATGTTGATAACCTGCTCTGATATTGCTGCAATCGAATTGAAAAGATACGCTGACAACACATGAAATTTCACTTCTTACCTCAGTTTTTCCGCAAGAGGTGAAAAGTTATCACCCCGTTTTTCACATGTGTCGAATTCCCTTGAAAACTTTTGACAAGAAATTGGTCTCGCGAGAGAAGAGAGCACTAGCTGTTGGGGTTTTCATCGCCGGCGCGCCCTGTAGGTTGTGTCCGACGATTCAACGCGATGCAAATCTCGCCGTATTTTCCGAGGTGACCACGTGAAAAAGCAAACATTCAAATTGACATCTGGAGAGGAACACCCCTACAATCTGAGAGCTTGACTGCTTATGCAGTGATCTGTGTCACTCAGGAGGAACCTATGAAGCGTACGTATCAGCCGAATAAGAGGAAGCGCGCCAAGTGCCACGGCTTCCGTGCTCGCATGGCCACCAAGGGCGGCCGCGCCGTTCTCGCCCGTCGTCGTGCCAAGGGCCGCAAGAAGCTCACCGTCTAGGCATGCCCATGGAGACCATCAAGTCCAAGCAGGATTTTGAGAAGGTCTTTCAGAGCGGTAAGCGGCTCAACCATCGTCTCGTGAGGCTCACCGTGAGCCCCGTCGAGGAAGGTGGGAGGAGCCGCGTTGCTTTCGTTGCCGCAAAGAGGCTTGGCAACGCCGTGTGTCGCAACAGGTGCAAGCGCGTGCTTCGCGCCGCGGCACGGCAGGCGGGCTTTCCGCTCAGTGGATATGAGGTGATTCTCTTCTCGACTCCCGCAACGCGCAATGCCTCCTCGACTGAGGTTGCCGAGGCGCTTGCCAAGCTCGCGAAGAGGATTCAGTAGATATGAGCGATTTGGGGGAAGACAGGCCGAGTGCATTCGCAAGGCCCCTCATCTTCTTGGTGAGGGTGTACAAGCGTTTCATCTCGCCTGTTCTCCCCCCTTCTTGCATCTACACACCAACCTGTTCTGAGTACGCCATAGAGGCGCTTCGTCGGTATGGCGCACTCAGAGGTGGTTGGCTTGCCCTGGCGCGAATCGCCAGGTGCAATCCACGCCACAGAGGAGGCTATGACCCCGTCCCCTAAGGACGGGCAACCGGAGGTACTGTCCATGTGGGATGGGATTATCTACATCATCGCCCAGGTGCTCACGTTCATTGCGAACTTCGTGGGCGACTGGGGACTGGCCATCATCGTGCTGACGGCCATCATTCGTATCTTACTGACCCCGCTGACGGTCAGCTCCACCCGTTCGACCGCTAAGATGCAGGTTCTCCAGCCCAAGATGATGGAGATCCAGACGCGCTACGCGGACGACCCCCAGCGCATGAACGAGGAAATGCAGAAGTTCTACAGCGAGAACAAGTTCAACCCGCTGGGTGGCTGCCTGCCGACGCTCATTCAGATGCCCGTCTTCTTTGCCCTGTTCTCCGTGCTTCGCTACCAGATTCCCGAGGGCGCCCACTTCTATGGCGTCTTTGAGTCTCTTGCGATCACGACCAACGACGCCGTTAGCTCTCTCGGCATCGTTGGTGCCTGGGTCTACGTGCTGTTCGTTCTCGCGTTCGGCATCCTTACGCTCGTTCCCATGCTGCTCAACACGCAGTCGGACTCCCCGCAGGCAAGCCAGACCAAGATCATGGGCATTGTCATGGCGCTCATGATGATCTGGTTCGGCTGGAACGTCCCGGTGGGCGTTGTCCTGTACTACGTCACCTCTTCTGCCTGGGGCGTTGTCCAGCAGGTCTTCATCACCCGCAAGGTCATGGAGAAGGCCAAGGCCGACGAGGCCGAGCGCATGGCCAATCAGCCTGTCAGCATCGACGTCGTCCGCAAGGAGCGCAAGCCCCGCCCACACAAGAAGGGCTAGCGGCTAAAGCCACGAAGTAATTTGCATGTCGCGCGCCCTCATCTCCGAAGGTGCGCGACATTGTCTATCTGGAGGTTGCTATGAGTGAGGAAACCCTCGAGAAGCCCGATGAGTTCGAGGCCATTCGTACGAGCTTTGAGGAGTCCGGTACCCTGACGGACGAGCAGCTCGATGTTGTTGCCGACTCTGCCATCGAGATCCTTCGAGGTATTCTGGCCTGCTTTGGCGAGAACACTTGTTCGATTGATGAGTATGATGGCGACGAGGGCGAGCTCATCCTTGACGTAAACGGTGGCGACCTTGCCATCCTCATTGGTCGTCATGGTGTGACGCTTGACGCGCTCCAGGTTGTGTTTGTCTCCATGCTCTCAAAGCGCATTGGCTTTCACTACCCGATTGTCGTTGACATCGAGGGTTACAAGAGCAGGCGCAGGGACAAGGTTCAGGGTATGGCGCGCAGCAGTGCTCAGAAGGCTGTGAAGTCTGGCCGCTCTGTTAAGCTGGCTCCCATGAATGCTTACGAGCGCAGGCTTGTTCATCTTGCGCTTCGCGACTCGGTTGAAGTCACTACTCACTCTGAGGGAGCTGATCCCGAGAGGTATGTGGTGATTACTCCGGTTAAGTCCGAGTAACACTCCAAGAGATATCCTGCTGATCTGTAGGGAGGTCCTTTGTGGGCCTCCCTTTTCTATGTTTTGCCCCTGTAGCTACGCCTCTGTAGCTATGGAAGATGAATTACCTTGCAGGTCGGAACTCACTCATCTAGTGGCGATACAGTAGACTAGGTTTAATCGCAGCTCAATCACACTACAGAAATGAATGCCTGCCAAAACTTCTTGTCGCGAGAAGTTTTGGCATTTCGTGATTGGGCAAGTAATGTCGACAGACCTTCAATCTCAAAGTCGTAATGAGTCAAGCCATTCTAAGGCTCTCTCGTGGCTTGAAAATGAAATTGTGAGTGATTCTTCGGTTACGGCAAAAGATACCCTTAGAATGCTTGAGAATCTCTCTGAGCAGTATTCTCTTGGATTTAGTCAGCATCAGTTGCTTTTGGTCATGCATCATCTGTATTTGATGTATCAAAAGAATGCGTTCATTAATCTCACGAGCATCCGAACCATGCCTGATGGCTTGATTCTGCATTCACTTGATTCTCTTCTATTTGCAAAAGTAATAGATGAGTACATTGCTCTGGGTTCTTATGCCCTTGCTCTCGATATGGGCACCGGTGGTGGTTTTCCGGGTATCCCTCTTGCAGCAGTTTCCAACTTTAATGTCGAGCTTCTCGACTCTGTTGGCAAGAAGGTCAATGCATGCAATGAGTTTGTTGAAGAGATGGGACTTGAAGATCGCGTTCATGCGTCTCATGCACGACTCGAGGAGTTTGTCAGAGAAACCGGTCGTGCATTCGATATCGTTACTGCACGTGCGCTGGCCAAGCTTGACGTACTAATTGAGTATGCTGAGCCATATGTAAAACAAGGCGGATATCTCTTCTTTGGTAAGGCGAATCCTGATGCTCAGGAAATTAGAGACGCTAAAATGGTCGCCAAGATTTGCGGCTTTGAAATTGTTTCACGTGAAACATTCGAACTGCCTGAGAATTTTGGTCATAGAGAGATAGTTGTCTTGCGAAAGATAAGTAAGAGTAAAGTTAGGTTACCAAGAAAGAACGGCGAGGCTAAGAACAATCCCTTGTCTGCAAGGTAGCAATGTTTCACGTGAAACATTCAGTGTAATGAGATTGGATTTCAATGGGTTATAAGGATGTAAAGCGTAGTAATCCAAATAAGCAGACTAACGTTTTAGCGATTATCAACCAAAAAGGTGGCGTTGGTAAGTCGACTACTGCCATTAATCTGTCTGCTGCCCTTGGAGAAGAGCATAAGAAATGCCTTGTAATTGATTTTGACCCACAGGGAAACACGACCAGTGGTTACGGAATCGATAAGGACGAGTTGGAGCATGATATCTATGATGCTCTTCTCGAAGGTTATTCAATGAGCGAGTTGATTGTTGAGACTCCCGAACCCCGTGTATTTGTGGTTCCGGCGACAATTCAGCTTGCAGGTGCCGAAATCGAGCTTGTAAGTAAAATTGCGCGTGAGAGTATCCTTAAGAACCTTATTGCAGAGGTTAAGGATGAGTTTGACTACGTGTTCATTGATTGCCCACCATCACTTGGTCTTCTCACAATCAATGCGTTGTCAGCAGCTAATGGTCTACTAATTCCTATTCAGTGCGAATACTATGCGCTTGAGGGTGTTACTAAGCTTCTTGAGTCAATGAAGCTTGTGAAGTCGAGTCTCAATCCGTCGCTTGACGTGTTTGGTGTACTCATGACCATGTATGACAAGCGTACGACACTCTCAAATGACGTTGTTGCCGAGGTTAAAAAGTACTTTGGTAATAAGATGTTTAAGACGGTAATTCCAAGAAGTGTAAAGATCTCTGAGGCCCCGAGCCATGGATTGCCGATTGCTATGTATTCCGCAACGAATAAGGGCGCTATCGCCTATCGTGGACTTGCAAGAGAGGTGATTCGTCGTGGCTAAGAAGAGCGGACTTGGCCGTGGGTTGAACGCACTTATAAGCGAAGCTAACGCCGAGACTGGTAATGAGCCAGAGGCTGTACTTAGCATCTCAGAAATCGTGAGGAACCCAAATCAGCCAAGAAAGACTTTTGATGAGGATAAGCTTGCAGAGCTAGCTGATTCAATTAGACAAAACGGCGTGCTTCAGCCAATTCTCGTGAGAAGAAAAGGTCAAAAGTATGAGATCGTTGCGGGCGAGCGGCGCTACCAGGCAAGTAAGCTTGCAGGACTGAAGGAGATACCAGCAGTTGTTCGTGAGATAGATGACGACAAGGTATTTCAGCTGGCCCTCATTGAGAACCTCCAGAGGTCAGACCTTTCACCAATCGAGGAGGCAAAGGGTTATAAGCAGCTTCTCACGAGCCGAAGCCTGACCCAGGAAGAGCTAGCCAAGATACTCTCAAAGTCCCGCTCGGCAATTGCCAACACGCTGAGGCTCATGGACCTTCCGCTAGAGGTCCAGCACATGATGGATCAGGGACTGCTGACAGCCGGTCATGCTCGTGCAATTCTTGCTGTGCCCTCCGAGGAGGGCAGGATCAAGCTTGCTAAGAAGGTTGTGACAGAGAGTCTGACCGTAAGGCAGACAGAAAATCTTGCTCCGTTGTTTTCTGTCGAGCACACCGAGACAAGAACAAGGGTTGCTGCGCCGCAATCATTCAAGCGCGCGGCCAGAGAGCTAAGGAAGATGCTCGACACGAACGTTAAGGTCAAGCAAGTTCGTGGCAAGAACAAGATTGAGATCGAGTTTAAGGATGAGGATGAGCTGGCCCGCATTTTGGCTCAGATCCAGCCAAGCAATGAAGAGGAGTGTGATGATGCTTGGGAGTAGTTTCTCGGGGATTTAGAAGCGCGCTGCTTGTAGTTGGTGGTCTCACAGTATTCTGGAATGTGTTTCTTAATGAGCGCGCTAAGAAAAGCGTGAAAAAAGCCGCGAGTGTAACTTGCTGCCTGGCAGGTCAGGCCTTGTCGACGTATATGGATCCAGTGGGTGATTTTGATACGGAAGAAGCCGCCGAGTATAACAGACAGTGGGTTGAACAGCAGTGGCATGGGATAGGATATTAGGATATCTACCAGCTGTTTTAATGAATAGGGGATAGTAGAACATATGTTCTACTATCCCCTAACTGCGTTTGGCAAGGTGGACTTGTCCGCTACTCCTGATGCTTCTGAGAGAGCTGTCCACAGGCGGCGTCGATGTCATTGCCGCGAGAGTTTCTAATGGTTGCCTCTACGCCCACCTGGGCGAGTCTGCGGACAAACAGCTCGGCGCGCTCCTGAGTGGAGGGCTTGAGCCTGGAGTCCTCAAGGTCGTTCAGCTGAATGAGGTTGACGTGAGCAAGGGTGCCTCTCGTGAAGTCGCAGAGTGCCTCGAGCTCAGCGTTGTTGTCGTTCACACCACCGATAAGGGCGTACTCGTACGTAGGCCTTCTGCCCGTGGCCTCAATGTACTCCCCCATGACGTCGTGGAGGCGCTGGAGCGTGTACTTCTTGACGCCGGGCATGATCGCGTTTCTGGTCGACTGAATGGCGGAGTGAAGGGAGACGGCAAGCGTGAACTGCTCGGGCTCCTTGGAGAAGCGTCGAATCATGGGGATGACACCGCAGGTAGATACCGTGAGGTGACGAGCGCCGATTCCCGCGCCCTCGGGAGAGTTCAGCATGCGGAGGGCCTTGATGACCTCATCGTAGTTATTGAAGGGCTCGCCCTGGCCCATCATCACAACGCTTGAGGCGCGCGTCTGGAAGTCCTCGCTCACGTGCATGACCTGGTCATAGATCTCGGTAGCCTTGAGGGAACGGGTGAACCCGCCCTGTCCGGTGGCGCAGAAGACGCAGCCCATGCGGCAGCCCGCCTGAGTGGAGACGCACACGGCAAGGCGGTTCCTCGTGGGCATGCCGACGCACTCGGCCTGGGTGCCATCGGAGTAGCGCAGCAGGTACTTCCTGCTTCCGTCGCTTGAAACCTGGCGCGCGACCTCGCTGGTGCCACCAAGCGTGCAGCGAGCAGAGAGGTCGGCGCGCAGGGCCGCGGGAACGTTTGTCATCTCCTGGAAGTCGGAGACGTTGTGCTTCCAGACCCAATCCTCGACCTGCTTGGCGCGAAATTTGGGATACCCGAGCTGCTCCATAAGATCAACGAGCTGCTCGTGGGAAAGCGTTCTGAGGTCAACCTTGCGGCTGCTTGACTCTGTATCATGGATAGACATGTCGCGGCCTTTCTGCCGTGATGTTGAATGGATTGCACGTCAGACGTGCGGTTACGAGTGTATCGCAGCGTTTGAGGGCGCGTTCGCAGGCAATGTGTGTGTCGAGAAAGGTTGGACCATGGCCGACGTAACGAACTGCAAGGTGGCCGTTCTGTGTGGCGGCTGGTCTGATGAGCGAGAAGTGTCGCTCACCAGCGGAAGGGCAAGTGCCCAGGCGCTGCTCGAAGCTGGCTTTGCCAAGGTAGACACCTACGACATCGCGGATCGCGAGTTTGTTCACGCCATTGCGGACGGTGGCTACGACGTGGCGTTCGTGGCGCTGCACGGCCGGTATGGAGAGGACGGATGCGTACAGGGTTTTCTGGAGCTTCTCGGCATTCCCTACACATGCTCCGGTGTGCTTGCGAGCGCCCTTGCCACGGACAAAGCGATGGCGAAGGATATCTATCGCGAACACGGGATTCCCACGCCCAAGGAGGTCTGCCTCTACAAGGGCGAAGGATACGATGTCGTTGACCTTGTCGGGCGAGTGGGGCTCCCGGCGTTCGTGAAGCCCGTCTCGAGTGGGTCGAGCTACGGCATCACGCGCGTGACCGAGGCGTCCGAGCTGCCTGCCGCCATCGAGGAAGCGTTCTGCTTCGATACGCGCGTACTCGTCGAGGCGGCGGTTGTGGGCACCGAGATTACCGTGCCCGTGCTGGGAAACGAGGACGTCCGTGCGCTCGAGGCCATCGAGGTCCGCTATGACACCGACTTCTACGACCTGTCCGTGAAGTACGACGACCCCTCGAAGCACCACGTGATTCCCCCGGAGCTTCCCGCGGACGTGGTCGAAAGGGCCAAGGAGCTTGCCTGCATGGCGCACCGTGCGCTCGGGTGCTCGGGAACGTCTCGAAGTGACTTCATGGTTGATGCGGACGGCGTGCCCTACATCATCGAGACGAACGTCATTCCGGGTATGACGCCGCAGTCGCTTCTTCCTGATGCGGCGTCCCGTGCCGGAATGGGCTTTCCCCAGCTGTGCCGCAAGCTCGTGGAGCTGGCCCTTGAGCGCGGTTCGAGAACAACCAAGAGGACGAATGACTAGATGGGCAATGATCGCAAGGAAAGAGAGAGCGTGGCAGTGAGCGAAGACAACGGCGCGGAGAGGGACTACCTGGGAGAGATCCTGCTTCCAGATACCCCCGCCGAGGTGGAGCGGGCATACAGGTCGCTCGCCGAGCGCGCAAGGACCCAGGAGTTTGGCCTCATCGAGGATGACGTGGTCGTTCTCGACACAGAGACGACGGGACTGTCCTTCTCCGAGTGCCAGCTGACCGAGATAGCCGCCGTTCGCTTGCGCGGGCGCGAGGTCGTCGACACGTTCCGAACGTTCGTGAACCCCGGTATGCCCATCCCCAAGAACATCCAGGCACTCACCAACATCACGGACCTGGATGTTGCGGCTGCGCCTAGCCCGAGGGAGGCGGTGGCCCAGCTTGCCGACTTCGTAGCCGGCGCGCCGGTGCTTGCCCATAACGCAACGTTCGACCGCACGTTCATCGAGCGGGTGCCTGGCGGGCACGAGGTGAGCGACCTGTGGGTCGATACCCTCGCCCTATCCAGGATTGCCCTGCCGAGGCTCTCCACGCACAAGCTCCAAGACATGGCGGAGGCCTTCGGATGTGCCAGCGTCTCGCACCGTGCCCTGGATGACGTACATGCCCTGGCTGGCATGTGGCGCGTCATCCTCTGTGCCCTGAGCGACCTGCCTGCCGGGCTGCTCGTGACGCTTGCGAACATGCATCCGGATGTTGAGTGGGCCTACCGCCCCATCATCTCCTACCTGACGCTTGCGGAGCCGGACGCCACGTTCTCGCTTGCCGCCGAGCGCAAGAGGCTCCTCTCCTCTGCGCCCGCCTCTCCGCGACCGGACGTGGACGAACTTGCGACGGACGCCCGCGCGCCATCGGCCGATGAGATCAGGGCCGCGTTTGAGCCCGGTGGTCTGACGTCGAGGATGTATGAGTCGTTCGAGCCGCGCCCGAGCCAGGCACAGATGGCTGAGGAGGTGCGCTCGGCGCTCGCCACGTCGACGATGCGTGCCATCGAGGCGGGCACCGGGGTGGGCAAGTCGGTGGCCTACCTGCTTCCCCTCGCCGAGTATGCAAAGCTCAACAAGGTTACCTGTGGCGTTGCCACGAAGACGAATGCGCTTACGGACCAGCTTGTCTCGCATGAGCTTCCGGCGCTTGCCAAGGTGCTTCCCGGTGGCCTCTCATATGCCTGCCTGAAGGGGTATGACCACTATCCCTGTCTGTATCGTCTGAACAGAAGCGTCGACGCGGAGCTTCCGCTCGATGACGTGGCGAGCAACGGCCGCTCGAGAAACACCATGGCCTCCGACATGCTCACGGCCATCGCCGTCACCTACGCCTATGCGTGTCAGTCCGTCGAAGGCGACGTTGATGCGCTCGGCATACGCTGGGGAAGCGTGCCGAGAAGCCTGCTCACCGTCACGCACAAGGAGTGCAAGCGCAGGGAGTGCCCGTTCTACCCAAACCTCTGCATGCTCCATGGTGCCCGTCGCCGTGCGGCCGCGGCCGACATCGTGGTGACGAACCACTCGCTGCTGCTGAGAAACGTCGAGGCAGACGGTGCGATTCTCCCGCCCGTGAGGAACTGGGTTGTTGACGAGGCCCACTCGTTTGAGGCCGAGGCCCGTAGGCAGTGGGCGCTCGAGGTGTCTGCCGAGCGCGCGCGGACGCTGTTCGAGACGCTTGGGGGGTCCAAGTCCGGTGCCATTGGTGCCGCGTCTGCGTTCGCAGCCTCGAGCGAGGCGGCGACTCCTGCATGCGGTCTTCTCGCAAAGGCGGCAAACTCCGTGGCCACCGCGATGATCTCGTCGGCCAACTTCTTCGATGCCGTGCGAGCGCTCAGTGCGCTTGCCCCCAGGAGCGGTGGCTATGACATGGTCACGCTTTGGCTGGGCGAGGAGGCGCGCTCGAGCGACGAGTGGGCTGCCGTGGGTGCCGCGGGAAAGGAGCTCGTGGATCGCCTTGCCGCCGCGCGCCACGATCTCGACGGAGCCCACAAGATCCTTGCCGAGAGGAACTCGGATGACGCAGCGCCAAGTAATCCCTCGACCTCGCTTCTCGAGGATGCCTGCCGAGAGCTTGGCGAGTTCATTGACGCCTGTGCCACGATCATTGAGGCGGTGGATGACTCCTACGTCTTTTACGCCGAGCTGCCCCAGGCCAAGCGCCGCATCGGTCAGGAGCGACTCGTTGCCGAGAAGCTCGATATTGGTGCCGAGCTCGCCGACAGGTGGTATCCGGAGATGCGAAGCGTCACGTTCAGCTCCGCGACCATGAGCGTCGATGGTGACTTCTCGCACTTCAACGGGTCAAGCGGGCTGTCGCTGCTCAAGGAGGGGAGGCATCGCGAGGTGTCGCTCCCCTCTGGCTACGATTACGACCGGAACATGAGCGCCATTGCAGTGAGGGACCTGCCGGACCCGCGCGACAGGGGTTATCTCGACGCCCTTGTTGATCTGCTGTTTGACGTGCACGTGTCCATGGGCGGCTCGGTATTGACGCTGTTTACGAACAGGAGGGAGATGGAGCTTGCGCACGCGGCCCTCGAGCCAAGACTCGCTGCACGTGGCCTGAGCGTGGCCATGCAGGAGCGCGGCTCCTCGGTGAGACGTCTGAGCAGGAGGTTCGTGGAAGATCGTGACCTCTCGCTCATGGCGCTGAAGTCCTTCTGGGAGGGGTTCGATGCTGCCGGCGACACGCTTCGCTGCGTCGTGATTCCCAAGCTGCCGTTCTCCAGCCCGAAGGACCCGCTTGTCCAGGAGCGCTCTGCCCGCGACCGAGCGGCCTGGCGACGCTGGAGCCTCCCCGAGGCCGTCCTCGAGGTCAAGCAGGCGGCGGGCCGCCTCATCAGAACGTCGACGGATGCGGGAGTGCTCGTCCTTGCCGACAGCCGCGTGTGCACGAAGGGCTATGGCAAGGTGTTCCTCAACTCGATGCCGACGAAGAGCGTGTCGACGTTGGGTGCCGACATGGTTGGCCGCTATCTGGAGTCATGGCGCGAGAGCCACTGAGGGAAAGAGCGTGATGCGCGGGGCCGCACGGACAACAGGTTCGTGCGGCCCCGTCGTATGACTCGACATGCATGGAGCACCGCGCTAGATGCAGCCCTGTCTCCGCGCGTGCTCGAGGTCCTTCCTGACTATCTCGGTGATGGCGTGGCTGATTCTCTCGTCCTCGAAGGATATGGAGCCCATGAGGGGGATGAGATGCCTGGGGAGCCAGCTGCCAGGCGTGGAGTGCTCACCGTCTTGGTAGTAGGGAATGGAGACGACGATGCCGTCGGCTGTCTCCTCGAGCCGCGCCTCGTTGAGTGCGAGAAGCTCGTGGGCGGTGTCCATGTCTGCGCAGGTGATCATGACCCGGTTTCCGTCATCTGCGTCTATGCTCGAGATGATGGCCACGGCAGTCTGCTCGCTCAGCTCGGTATCCCCCATGTTCCTCGCAACAAAGGTGCGCGCGGCTTTCCTGTCGAGGTCATAGGCGTCGACCTGCCAGGTTCCGTTGAAGAGACGCAGGGCCAAGGGGACAACGTGCCTCTGCTCGCTCGTGCGGTTTCCAGTTCGGTTCTTGCTGGCGTATGAGAAGGTGACGACGGGTTGCCTGACCTTGTTTCTGGTCTCGCGGTCGTCGCTGGCGGAATCCTCCTTCTGCACGCCGCGAGCGCGGACGATGGAGGTGGCGCACACCTCGAGCGCGTGCAGCTCACCGTCCGTGGTCATGCGCTCTTGGATGGATGCCGGGTGACGATATCCCTTGGGATAGACGGCCCTCTCAAGCGCGGCTCTGCGCTCGTCATCTCGGGGGATGCCGAGCCGGTCGAGCGCCTCACAGTAAGCGTTTGCCTGTTCGGTTGTGAGCCTTGGCCTCTTGGCAAGCAGGGGTGACCCGTCTCCGATGCGCCGCAGCCTGCCGGCGTAGGCGTTTTCCACGACAAAGACGGCCTCGGCATCGACGTCGCTGGGCTCGGTGAGCGTTGCGAGAGCCTTGTTTACGCTGTCCTTGTCGAGCGACAGGACCTCCATGAGGTCCCTTCTGCCCGAGACGGCGCCGCATCTGGCAAAGGCAAGAAGAATGTTGAGGTCATCCTCGAAGCAGTGCTCCGGCGGTCTTCCCGGACCATGTGAGGCCTTGCTTGGCTTCATCATTTCCGCCTCGCCTCCTCGAGGATTGCCTTCCATGTGTCAACGAGCGACTGGGGCCTGAGCGGGATGAGCCCGTTCTCGATGGCCCATTTGGCCGCGGCCTCCTCGCTGCACATCTCGCAGGGCCAGATGACGCTTCCTCCACGTCTCCTTACGGTCTCATCTTGGTTGCGGGCCCTCGTGACGCCGGGCGCCGTCTTGACGGCGCTTGGGGGAATGTAGAAGTAGGCCTTCTGCCTGTTCTCCTCGGGTCCGATCTCGAAGGGGAGCTTTTTGTAATCGTCTACGGAGAAGTCTGCGGGAATCACGTAGGTTTGCTCGTCTTTTGCGAGTGCGGCGCCTTTAACGCGCGAGAGGTTGTAGGTTCTGAGGTCCCATGCCTTCTCACCTGCGCCTTCCTTTTGGCGGTAGCCAACCACGAAGGTGAAGCCAGCGAGCGAGAAGATGCCGTAGGTCCTGAAAAGCCTCGTGGCCGACTTGCTCTCGGCCTTGGCCTGATAGTCAACTTGGACTGGGGTCCGCGTGCGGAGGCCCTCCTCGAAGCAGGAGAGAACCTCCGGGCTGCAGGTGAGGTCCGGAATTGCGCGGATGCCGGTGCCTGCGCCCGTGGAGAGAGAGGACCGGACGATTGCGCCGCCGAGCGTGCTGGGATCGCTCGTTCCTGGCTCGGTCAGAAGACCCCGTGCCATTGTCGCGACCACGCGCGAGTACTCGTCAACCTCGTCGGTCATGTCGCTGACGAGCGATGAGGGGTCTAACTGCCAGTAGGTCTTGTTGCCCCTTCTCGAGGAGGTGAGCTCGAGACCCTCTTCCCTGAGAGCAGCGAGGTCGCGTCCGAATGTCTTGTGGTGTGACGAAGGGCTGATTCCCCGGAATATCTTGTCATTTTTGAGCTCGGACGGGCTCAAGGCGGCGCCGCCGAGAAACCTCAGGGCCAGGTCGATTTGCTTGCCGTCCCTGAGGGGGAGTTTGCTGTTTGAGGAGCGCTTTGCCATGCCGATCCCTGGCCTCTCGTGGGGCGAAGACTACAGCTGGAACAGTGGTGGCCAATGACTGTGTGATCTCTCCGACCCTGATTATGAATCTTTGGACCTGTGGGAGTCAGCAATTATTGCCCGCTATTTTCGAGTCATCGTCATGGTGCTCAGTTCGCGATTTTGCTGGGCAGACGTATACTCTCTAGTACGACTGCAAGTAGCGACTCTGTCGCTATTCGGAAGGTGAACGGATGAGCATCACTAAGGATTACCTCGAGCGCCTCGACACCGAGGTTGGCATAGCGCCTGCTGGCAGCCAGGAGGAGCTTGACTGCGCCCATATCCTTGCCGAGGAGTTCTCTGCACATGGGCTCAAGACCGAGCTTCAGGATTTCTCTGCTCCCTCTCTTGGGTATGTGCCCTATGGCGTGGCGCTCGTCCTGCTGTTCGTTGGCCTTCTCCTGATGGGCGTGGGCAACATGGCGGCGACGATCGTTGGCCTCATTCTTGTTGCCGCGATGCTCGCGCTGCTCTGGATGGTCTATACCGGCCGCGATGTCATTGGAAAGTTTGGCCCCTCCGCTCACAGCCAGAACGTCATTGCCGTCCGAGAGGCCGAGGTGGACCCCTCGGAGCGCGAGCGTCCGATCGTCGTCGTTGCGCACTACGACACTGGCCGCCTTGACTTCCTCTCTCGTCCCGAGCTTGCGATGGCTAAGAAGTATTTGGCCTCCTATTCGATCTACCTTGCCGCCGCCGTTGCCGTCTGTGCTCTGATTCAGCTTCTTGGCTTCATTCCCGAGCCCGCCCGCCGGACGTTTTGGGTCATTGGCCTCGTTGCCTGCCTCCCACTTCTCGTCTGGGGCGTCTCGCTTATCGCGAGCAAGTTCATGCCCTATGCCTCTGGCTCCGTTGACAACAAGTCCTCCGTTGCCGCCATGCTTGGCGTGATGGACCGTGTGACCCAGGGGGTTAAGGTCGAGAGGCCCGAGCGAGATGCCGCACAGGCCGTGCCCGAGAGCGTTTCTGAGCCCAAGAAGCGTGAGCCGGAGATGCGTCGCGAAGTCGAGGAGGTAATCGGAACGCGTCATGGCGAGAAGGTCATCCGTGAGCTTGGAATCCTTCCTGCCGAGTGCTCCATCACCTACATCGAGCCCGAGGTCCGCATGGTTCCCGTGGCCACCCCGATTGATGAGCCCCAGGTTACTCAGCCGATCGACCAGGTTGATTCTCCTAGCGAGGACTCCCGAAGCGACGACGAGGCCTCGACCGCCTCTGATTCTGCCGCCGCAGACACCGAGGTTGAGTCTGCCACCCAGCCTGTCGCTGATGAGTCGAGCGCGTCCCATGCTGACGATGCGGGTGTGACTTCTGAACTCCCCCTTGATGCCCCCTCTTCTGACGATGCCGCGGATGACACGCGACCCATGGCCGTGGTTGATGAGGCTCGCATCGACACTTCGGACGAGACCGCTGCGAACACTACCCTTGCCATGAGCAGCGTCGACCTCTCCCAGCTTGAGGATGGAGAGAACGCCAACGAGGGTCCGCTTGTCGAGACGGATCACTCCGGCCTGTACACGATGGCCGATGAGGACGCCTCCGACATGGTGGCTGCCGCCCGTCCGGAGCGCCCGCGTCCCAATGCCGTTGCCGACCCCGACTGGGGCAAGAGCTCCTATAAGCCCACGCGTCGTGCGAACGTCTCGAACGTTGCCCGCCGCGCCGCTCTCTTTGATCTCCCCGATCCCAAGGTGTCTGGTCAGGATGGGCTCGGCCCCGCGTCCTCGCAGCTTCCCCCGCGCTCGCAAATGGCCCAGCGCCTTGCCGATGCGAGCCAGCAGGCCGTCGCTGCTCCATCGTCGGTTCGCACCGACAAGGCAGTTGCGACGCCTGTCGTGCGTCAGAAGCCTGCCTCGCAGCCCGATGACATTGAGGTCCTGAGCGCCTCGCCCTCCCACGAGGCCGACGAGAAGCGCCACGGCCGCGGTCGCTTCTCCGGGCTGTTTGGCAAGAGGCGTAAGCAGGAGGAGTCGATGTCCGAGTGGCTCGGCGTTGACGATGACTATGATGCCAAGAAGTCCGGCGAGAGCATTGGCTCTTGGGACAACTTTGGAGATGACTCCGGCAACGCCCATTGGAAGGGTGGGGCCGCGCTCAACATCAACCTTCGCAAGCTCAAGGACAAGCTGCCCTCCATCCCCGCGCGTGGGTCGGACGAGGACGCCGAGGACGAGGCTGAGCCTCTGCTCGATGAGGTCCAGAACGAGAATGATGTGCCCCTCGGCACCGATGACGCCTCCGGTCTCGATGCTCCCGCTAACGAGCAGACGCAGGCAGCCTCGGCATACGTTGAGGACGAGCGTCCCGTCTACAACGACGCTGCAATCTCTCCGACCGATCGTGCCCTGCGCGACAGCATTCTCGCTATGGGTGACGACGAGCTTCGTGCTCACGACATCTGGTTCGTTGCCACCGGCTCCTCCTCTCTGAACCACGCCGGCGCGTCTGCGTTCGTGGATGCCCACCGCAAGGATCTGCGTGGGGCGTTCGTCGTCAACCTCGAGTGCATTGGTGCTGGCGACCTCGCGCTGCTGACCCAGGAGGGCTTTGGCGTGACGCGTCGCTCGGACCGCCGATTCCTGTCCCTTCTCGAGTCCGTGGCGGCAGACCTTCACCTTGGGGCCGACAAGGTTGCCAGGCCTTGGGCGAACACGGATGCGACGATGCTCATGCGCAAGCGCATGCGTGCCGTGACCCTTATGGGACTTGGCGCGGGAGACCTTCCTGCCTGCGCCCACACAGCAGAGGACGTCTCTGCCAACGTGAGCCCTGAGCGAGTCGAGGATGTCTGCGCGCTTGTGCTCGAGGCCATTCGCCGGGCCTAAGGGTCTGGGCTGACAAATACCAACAGCGTTCTCTCGCGCTGGCCACCTTGCTGCGAGGCACAGGTGACCAGCGTGATTGCTTTCCCGGCGCGCCCGATGAGAGTGTTCGCGTCTGGGCTCAGGGAGTTGGCTTCGCCGGCAATCTCTCTGAGCGTGTCCTGCAGCTCTGTCTGGCTCATGCAGAATCGCTGGATGGGCGTGAACTGCTTGTCGACAACGCGGGCGCAGAGCGGAGCATAGGTCTCGGTCCCATTCCTCGTCACGAGAGTCGCATTGCCGATTTGGTCGAACCTATCCTGCCTCCACGCGTCTGCGATGGGGGAGAACTGAAGCTGCGTCGTTCCTATGTGGTGGGCATAGATAATCCTGTGTGCATCGTGCGGCGTGCATCTTGCATCGAGGTAGGGGCAGCCGGTACGCGTCTCTTCTCCCCAGAGGTCGTGGGTCAGGTAGAAGTCGGGGTCGTCTGAGCTTGCCTGTGCCACCGGGTAGTCGATGGTTGTCCCGCCGACCTTGATCCATGCGCTTGCCAGCGGCTCCATCTCGAACCGGCTGCTTTGGCCGTGGGACTCCTCGTACGCCTCTTGGTCTTGTACCCGCCGTCTGAGCTGCTCGTAGCGTTGTTCCGGCGCAAGGTCTGCCGTGATTTCTCGGGCGCCGAGGGCGATGAGGCCGGCTCCCGCAACGAGGGCCAAGCCTATGGCAAGCGTCTCGACCCTCGCGCCGCGGCGACAGCCTCTCGTCCGCCGCCGCGGTCGCGGGCTCATGATGCGGCTTCAAACGTATAGGTAATCTTGCAGAATTCCTCGGCAGAGCCGCTGGTTGCGGCCTTCTCTGCCAGCTTGCGCCAAGGTCCGTCTCCTGAGACGCTCGAGATCTTGACTTCAAGCCGCTTGCTCGCATTGGCGCCAATGAGCAGGGGAGATGCGGGTTCGTCTGCGCTCGACCAAGAGTGGACGATGGTGTCGCCGTCTCTCAGCTCGTAGGTGGCGTCCTGCGGTGTGCCGCTTGTCTCGATGTGTGTGGCGCGGACGGGAACAACCGAGAGATTCTCGATGGCGTAGTCCTCTGGCACGACGACGCTCCCGTCTGCCATGATCTTGCAGGGAAGCAGCGCCGGTGCCCGTACCGAGATGACGGGCTCATGGCGCGAGGTGATCGTGAGATCTCCGCCAACATGGGAGAAGTCGCCATCCCAGCCCGCGAAGCGGTAACCGTCATGGCTCGGCTCCTGTGGCGCCTCGGCTGAGCTCCCGGCGTCTACCACCTGTTCCTTTAGGACCTCACCGGTGATGCCATCTACGAACTTCACCTTCCAGATCTTCTGGAAGGAGGCCTCGATGCTGTGGTCTGAGGTCACGTTGGAGAACGTGTAGTCTTCTCGGGCCCCAACGCTGCCGCCGTCTACGAGGACGTCCTTGATGCGCCAACCGTCATTCGCGGAGACCCTGTAGCCCTTCGACTCGCCCGAGGACACGAGAGATGCCCCGTTTGGGCTAATGGAGCCACCTTCGCCGGCCTTTGCTGAGATGGTGAATGGGATGTTAATCGTGAAGTCCCATCCCGAGGTTGTCTGGGCGCTGCCGCGGAATGTCGTCTCGGTTGACGTGATGCGGTGGATGCCGCCTCCTCGAACGGAAAACGTCGCCTCCTCCGAGATTGACTCGTGAAGATATGCCCTTGAGTTCCAGTCCTCTCCGATGAACGCGCACCGCGTGCCGTTGTCATAGAGCGTCTTGGTGGTGGTCCAGAAGATTCCACTGCTGGACGCCTTGTTGTACATGGTTGTCTTGACCGTGACGCTGACCGACCCGTCTGGGTTCGCCTGGGGAGAGATGTAGTAGGAGCACGTTTGGAGTATGTAGGTGGACTCGCTGCGCTTGACCTCGACCCAACTGCCAACCTGAGACGTCTGGGCTGCGAGCAGAGACATCCTGCTGATGCCTCGCGATTGCTCCTGAGGCAAGGTAACGACGATGTCGCCGCCAAAGGATTCGATGTCGTCGGCAAACGCGGTTGTGGGACTCAGTACGAGCGTGCTCGCGGCCATTCCCGCGAGCAAAAGCGTGCGAACTCGTCTGAGGGGCGTGGTGCTAGCCATGTCTCCTCCTTGCAAGCGTCAAGGCGGCAACGGCGAGGCAGATGATGGCGCAACCGCCAACGATGAGCCACCAGGCCTGGTCTCCCACGCCGGTTTGCGCGAGCACGCTGGCCAGGTTTGGCGCATCTTGCTCCAGCCTACGAATGGTTACCTCCGTGCTCCCATCAGAGGCCATGGCCCGACAGGGTGCCAGCCCCGTGCCGAGTGCGCTCAGGATGGCGACCCGGCTGAGCGCAAGCCTGGTGCTCATGAGAGATCACCGTCTGCCGGGGCTCCGTTCTGGACCGCTGCATGCGCGCCGGGGGCAACCGTGAAGGTGACGGTTCCGATGCGAACAGGCGAGCTGATGTCCTGCGTGACCCTCCCAACGTTGCCCGCCGTCTCAAGAAGGATGTCGTCTGTGCTGCTGGCATCGCTGTAGTAGGTCATGTTCCAGAGGGGGTCGGTAATGGCCGTGCCGGTTTCGGCTGCGGCGGCGGAGGCTCGGACCATGGAACCCTTGGGACCAAGCAGCCAGTCGATGGAGTTGTCGGCTCCGTTGACGTCGGATGAGTGGCTCCAACCGTTCTCGCTGCTGACCTTGACGTTGGTCACCTTGAGGCCAAAGGCGGAGAGGTTCTCGATCTTTGTGGCCTCCGGGCTGGGACCGGTGAGGGTTCCGTCGCTCGCCGCCACGAACGGAATGACGGTCGGGACCCTGAACCTGAGGTTGGCATCGCTTGCGACCACGGTCACGAGCGTCGTGTTCTCGCCCACGCGCTCGCCTTCCTCGGCGAGCGCCGCGGCAGGGGCTGCGACAAGACCGAGTGCGAGCGACAGCCCGGCAAGCAGCGCGCCCGCTCGCCCCACGCAGCGACGGGCTGTGGCATGGGCGATTCTGTCGGAAAACTGGGACTTGGTCATTCTGAGCATAGGATTCTCCCTTCTTTGGGCACGGCCCGTTGCGAGCCGTGCGGTTGCATGAATGCAAACGGGCGCCAGCTACGTTCCGGACGTCTCGGCGGCCCCCGATGTCTCGGCCTCGCTCACGACGCTCACCTGGACCGCGGTGGGCGAGCCGTGGTCGCTCTCTCCATCAGGCTCGACCGCCTGGATCTCGATGACTGCCTCTCCCTCGCGCGCGCCGTCAACGCGCACGGCGTCAATCCTCTCGCCTGGCTCTATGGCCTGGCTTTCGTAGATGACCTCATCGCCCTGCGTGAGCGTGAACCGCTGGTTGAACTTGTTGCTTCGGTCGTTCTCGAAGCCAACCGTCAGCACCCCCGAGCTTGAGAGGCGAGGGGAGGGCAGCACGCTCACGGTCATCATGTTGTCCTCGACCTCCTGATTGAGCTCCGCCTGGATCTGCTCGCGCGTCTTTCCCTCCTGGGCCCGGCCGAGAATGGCACCGGCGAATCCCCGGTTGCCAAGCAGACTTGCGGCAAGTACCCCGCCGCCGGCGAGAACCGCGATGAGGGCAGCGCAAAGGATGACCTTTCTTGCGTGACCTGCCTTGGGAGCGCTTGCGCGCTTGAAAAACGGGCGCCTTCGCTCGGGAATCCTCGATTGGCCGGCTCTCATCGGACGGCCAATCTCGCCGAGTCAACGAGGGGCATGGCCATGGCCCAGGCCTCGGGACGAGCGCGCCAGCCCCGCTGGTCGCATGTGGGTGCAGCCGGCCCAAACGGGCATGCCATCGCGCTGCCCGCGCCGCCCTCCTCCCGGCTCTTGTGGCCCCCGCGTGTACCTGCCTCGACTGTGGACCGCCTGATGCTCCTGACGTCTTTGCTCATGAGGGCTCCCGTCTACGATTCCTGCGTGGATAAGCAGGTTACGGGGTGGGCCCAACGCAAATCATGCCGGCGCCAAACGCAAACCTGACACGCGAGGTCAGCGCGTCGTCATATCCAAGCGATGGCCAAGGCGTGTCGGTGAGCGCCTCGCCCGTCTCCCCCAACGGCTCCGTGGCGCCTGGTTTTTCTCGTAACCAGGGCGCGCGTTCGTTCGATTTGCCCCTTCGCTTGCTCAAATTGGGGCGGCTCGTTACACTGTTCTTCACGCTTGCAGGTCAAAACTGGACTCAGAGCGCATACGCGGGCATCGCCAAGTGGTAAGGCAACGGCTTCCCAAGCCGTCATTCGCGGGTTCGAGTCCCGTTGCCCGCTCCAGAAGATAAGGGCCCCGGCATCGAATGGTGCCGGGGCCTCGCTGTGACCATCAGCCCGGCTCCGTGTGCAGCCATGGCTTCTATCGGCGAACGGTTCGCGCGACTACCAAGGCCCTCTGGTGGGTAACAAGCCCATGCCGCGATGCGGCACGAGACCATCAAACCCGGGAGCTTGTCTCCCGTTCAGGGAAGGAAATCCCATGAGTCACATTCCCATGAGCGACTCCGAGTGCGAACTTGCCATGAGCCGCCTTACCCCCAGACTTCGCCAGTATGCCGAGCTGCTCGTGCGGCGCGGCGTCGCCATTCAGTCGGGGCAGGAGCTCGTGGTGACGGCTCCTGTCGAGTCGGCCCCGTTCGTGAGGATCGTTGTGGAGGAGGCGTACAAGGCGGGCGCCGGTCACGTGACGCTCATCTGGGGCGATGACGAGATCAGCCGCCTCGAGTATGACAACTGCCCCGTCGAGCGATTCCAGGAGCTGCCTGCTTGGAAGGCCGAGCAGATGAACTCGCTCGCGCGCGGGGGCGCTGCCTTCCTGTGGATCGACGGCGAGGACCCCGACGCCCTTCTCGGCATCGATCCGGCAAAGCCAGCGGCCCGCGCCGTTGCCTCGCATCGTCAGTGTGCGGACTATCGCCGTGGCCTGGACTTTGGTGTGAATGCCTGGTGCATCGCCGGCGCGCCCGTCCTTGCTTGGGCCCGCAAGGTCTTCCCGGACTACTCGGACGCCGAGGCAATCTATCGTCTCTGGGTTGCCATTCTCGACACGGCCCGCGTGACCGGCGATGACCCGGAGAGCGAGTGGGAGACGCACAACGCAACCCTCAAGAAGAACAAGCGCAAGCTGAACGACAGCCACTTTGACGCGCTGCGCTACACGTCCTCCAATGGCACTAACCTCGTGGTGGGAATGACGCCGCACCACCTTTGGGAGGGTGGCTCGTCCACGACGAAGGCGGGCGTCACCTACTTCCCCAACATGCCCACCGAGGAGGTCTTCACCTCGCCTGACCGCAATCGCGTGGAGGGAGTAGTCCACTCGGCACTGCCCCTCGTCCATAACGGCTCGGTGATTCGCGACTTCTGGCTGCGCTTTGAGAACGGCGAGGTCGTTGACTACGGTGCGGAGCGTGGTCTGGACGTCCTGCGCAACATCCTTGAGACCGACGAGGGCGCTCGCCACCTCGGCGAGTGCGCGCTCATCTCGAAGAACACACCCATTCGCCAGAGCGGCCTGTTGTTCTACAACACGCTCTATGACGAGAACGCAAGCTGCCACCTGGCGCTGGGCATGGGGTTCCCCGAGTGCTACGAGGGCGGCCTCGACATGGACAAGGAGACGTTGCTTGCGCATGGCGTCAACGAGAGCGCCCAGCACGTCGACTTCATGATCGGTGCCGATGACCTGGACGTCACGGGCATCATGGCCGACGGCACGGAGGTGCCCGTCTTCGTCCATGGCCAGTGGAGCTGGGAATAGCCGCGCGCCGCTCGCGGGCGGCAATCATCCGCTAGAATTGAGCAGGTGCGCACGCGTGGCGCCAGTAACATCGCGCCGTTAGCTCAGTTGGTAGAGCAGGGGACTTTTAATCCCAAGGCCCAGGGTTCGAGACCCTGACGGCGCACCACCGCACTCGAGGCGGCCATCCGCATGGGTGGCCGCCTTTCTCGTCTGAGAGGGGCAGGCAATGGTCGGAATTCTCGACATCATCGGCCCGGTCATGGTTGGGCCCTCGAGCTCGCACACGGCCGGTGCCGCGCGGCTGGGCAGCATTGCGCGTGCCCTTCTTGGCTCGGAGCCTCGGGAGGCGTCGATCACGCTCTATGGGTCATTCGCAAAGACCTATCGCGGGCATGGCACCGACAGGGCCATCGCTGCCGGAATCCTTGGCATGAGGCCGGACGACCCACGCCTGCGCGACTCCTTGGAGCTTGCGCGCGAGAAGGGCGTGCCCATCACCTTCGAGACGAGCTCGGAGGACGCTGGGCACCCGAATTCGGTGCGCATGAGGCTTCGCGGCCGGGACAATGCCGAGGTCGATGTGCGCGGTTGCTCCGTCGGCGGCGGGCAGGTGCTCGTCACCTCCATAGACGGCATGGCCGTTAGGATCAGCGGGACACGGCGCGCCTTTGTGGTGAAGCATCGCGACGCTCCCGGCCTCATCGCTGCCGTGACCGACGTTCTGGCTGACTGCGGTGCCAACATCTGCGACTTCAGCCTCTCGCGCGAGACCCGCGGAGGGGTTGCCGTCATGACCATCGAAGTCGAAGGGGACGTTGACGAACGTGCCGAGGAGCGCATTCGCCGCCTGAGGGACGTTGTCTCTTGCACGTCGCTTGCTCCCGTTGGGGATGAGAGGGACAAGGGGTGCGCTCCCGTCGAGGTTCCTGATCTGAGCGGCATCGACGCTCATGTCTCCGCCGCGACTCTCTCCTCGTTCGTGGATGAGGCCGAGAGAAGCGCCAAGCCGCTGTCTTCGGTGATTCTCGCCCAGCAGGCCGAGGTTGGTGACGACTCGGCTCAGGCCATTCTCGAGCAGATGGGTGAGCGACTCGAGGTGATGTCTGAGGCCGTTGAGCGGGGATGCGCCGAGGGCCTGCGTTCCACGAGCGGCTTCACGGGCGGGGACGCGCGGCGGATGCGCGATGCCGTCCGCGAGGGTGGGTGCGCAACTGGTGGCCTCGTTGGCAACGTGGCATATCGCGCGCTTGCCGTCTCGGAGCTCAACGCCTCCATGGGTCGCATCGTGGCCGCCCCCACGGCCGGTTCGTGTGGCATCATCCCGGCCGTCATCCTCACACTTCGCGACGAGCTTGGCTGCTCGCGGGATGCCTGCGTGCGCGGGCTTGTTACCGCCGGCGGCATTGGCATGCTCATACAGAGGAATGCCACGCTGGCCGGTGCCGAGGGAGGATGCCAGGCCGAGACGGGCGCCGCGGCCGCGATGGCCGCCGCGGCGATGGTCGAGCTTCTCGGCGGGAGCGCCCAGGCGTCCTCTGACGCCGCCTCCATGGCGATCCAGGCACTGCTTGGTCTCGTGTGCGACCCGGTTGCCGGCCTCGTCGAGGTTCCCTGCGTGAACCGCAACGCCACGGGTGCGATGGTTGCCGTCACCTGTGCCGAGATGGCCCTTGCCGGCATCCCGGCAAAGATCCGCTTCGATGACGCCGTCGAGGCCATGCGGTGTGTCGGCTCCACCATGCCCCCGTCTCTGCGCGAGACGGGCGAGGGCGGTCTCGCCGTCACGGCCTCGGGCATGAGCATGGCACGTGAGTTTCACTCCGGGTGCTCCTCCTGCGGCATGTGCGGGTAGCGCCCGGTGCCGCTGGGGCCAGGGCCCTACGGTGACGGATCGACCCCGTCCCCAAGCGCCACCAGGCGCACACGCGCTAAAATCGGAGCGTTATGCATGTTGACACGCCGGCCAGCCGCGACATCACAGGAGGAGCCGCATGATCGATCGCTACACCCGTCCCGAGATGGGGCACATCTTCTCGCTTGAGAACAAGTACGCCATTTGGCAGGAGATCGAGGTGCTCGCCTGCGAGGCACAGGCGGAGCTTGGCAAGATCGGCATCACGAAGGAAGACGCCGCCTGGATCCGCGACCACGCCAAATTCGAGAAGTCCGAGGTCGATGCCATCGAGGAGGTCACGCGCCACGACGTCATCGCCTTCCTCACGAACATGAAGGACTACATCGACGCTGACGTGCCGGCCGGCGACCCCAAGCCCAGTCGCTGGGTCCACTACGGCATGACGAGCTCGGACCTCGGTGACACCGCCCTGTGCTACCAGCTCACCCAGGCCTGCGACCTCATCATCGAGGACGTCCAGAAGCTCGGCGAGATCTGCAAGCGCCGCGCCTTCGAGGAGCGCGAGACCCTCTGTGCCGGCCGCACCCACGGCATCCACGCCGAGCCCATGACGTTTGGCATGAAGTTCGGCTCCTGGGCCTGGGAGCTCAAGCGCGACCTCGACCGTCTTCGCGACGCCCGCAAAAACGTTGCCTTTGGCGCCATCTCCGGTGCGGTGGGCACCTACTCCAGCATCGACCCGTTTGTCGAGGAGTACGTCTGCGAGCACCTCGGCCTTGTCCATGACCCGCTGTCAACGCAGGTCATCAGCCGCGATCACCACGCCTACCTCGCCGGCGTCCTCGCAACGACGGCCGCCACGTGCGAGCGCATCGCCACGGAGGTCCGCAACCTCCAGAAGACCGACACCCTCGAGGCCGAGGAGCCGTTCCGCAAGGGCCAGAAGGGCAGCTCGGCCATGCCCCACAAGCGCAACCCCATCACGATGGAGAAGGTCTGTGGCCTGTCTCGCGTCGTGAAGGCGAACGCTCAGGTGGCCTTCGACAACGTTGCCCTGTGGCACGAGCGCGACATCTCGCACTCGTCCGCCGAGCGCGTGGCGCAGGCAGACAGCTTCATCGCGCTTGACCACATGTTCCAGTGCCTCATCCGCGTCATCGACGGCCTGCAGCTCTACCCGGCCCGCATGATGGCCAACCTCAACAAGACGCGTGGCCTCATCTTCTCGTCCAAGGTGCTGCTCGCCCTCGTGGACACGGGGATCACGCGCGAGGACGCCTACGCGATCGTTCAGGAGAACGCCATGGCCACGTGGCACGAGGTGCAGGACTGCGTCTCTGGCCCCACGTTCAAGGAGCGCCTCGAGGCCGATCCGCGCTGCACCGTGAGCACCGAGAAGCTCGATGAGATCTTTGACCCGTGGGACTTCCTCACGCGCATTGATGTCGTATTCGACCGCCTGGAGCAGCTGAGCTTCGAGTAGGCGCGCCAACAGATCGAGTATGGCCGTGCCGGGAAGCGGGGATACTTCTCGGCACGGCTTGTTTCAAGGAGGAGAAAGCATGTTCAACTATGACTTCCGTCCGCGTGGCGTCTGCTCCCGGATGATCCACATCGGCCTGTCCGATGACGGCAACACCATCGAGCAGGTCTCGTTCGAGGGCGGCTGCAACGGCAACCTCAAGGCCATCTCCAAGCTCGTGGCCGGTCACTCCGTCGATGAGATCTCTGGTATCCTCGCCGGCAACACGTGCGGCCCGCGCCAGACCTCCTGCGCAGACCAGCTCACCCGCGGCCTCGCCGAGGCCCGAGAAGCCGCCCAGGCGTAGCTCATCTCCCATGTCCATCCTGCCAAGCAACATATCGAGGCGCTCGTTTTTGCGCGGAACGGCGGCGACGGCCGCCGGGGCCGCCGCCATATCGGTGCTGTCCTCGTGCGGCAAGCCTGCCGAGACAACCGCCGACCCAGTCGTCGTGGACTCGGGGACTGCCACCTACGTCGTGGGCTCTGGCGACATCCAGGGATCGTACGAGCAGGCGGCAGACGGCCGCGGAACGGCGACGCTTGCGGAGGCTGGCTCCTGGAGCCTGCCGCTCGGCTGTGTGCTGCGCCCGTCCGAGGGCGCTTGGAAGCCCTATGTCGTGCCGAGCGAGACCCCGTCCGCCATGACGAGCGCGGGCGCCTTCTCGGTCTCGTCTGGAACGAACGCGCTGCTTGTCGACGTGCCGAGGACGGGCGGCAACTTCGTCATCTATGACGTCCAGTGCTCGGACTCCGTGTTTGCCTGGACGGAGCTCGACATCGTGAGCCACGAGTGGCGACTGTTTGCGGCCCCCTTCTCGGATGGCGCCCTCGGGACGGTCACGACGCTGTGGAAAGGCGACGCGGACTATGACCCGCCGCTGACCTGCTGCACGGCTACGAACGTCATCTGGCTCGTCATGCCCTCGACGTCTGGCTCCAAGTCAACGGAGAGCTCCTCATGCTATCTGTGGAAGGCCGGCGCCGACTCGGCCGACGAGGTCGTGCGCTCACAGGGCCGCTTTGCCTGCGCGCCCACGGTGTCCGACGGCAACGTCACGCTCGCCCCGCGCGTGCGCGTGAGCGAGGGCCGCTACTTTGGCATCACGGCCTACTCGCTTGACTCGGACCTCTCCACCGAGGTTGACCAGCTTGTTTTGCCTGCGAGCGTGGCACCCATGTACGCCACCTACATGGACGGAAAGTTTGTCTTCTCCATCGAGGCGAACTACGGCACGGGCGGCCTGCTTGGGAACATGGGCACCTATATCGGCTCGGGAGACGGGTCTTTCATCGTTCTTCCAAGAGAGCCGGCCGCGGTCGTTGCGGGCAAGGGTGGCGTCTACCTCGTCAAGACGCGCGCCTCACACGTCATCGTCGACACGAACGCGCAGACATACGCAACGCTGTCCGCGCCCAACCGAACGCTCGACTTTGGCGACTACCCGGCAAGCGTGGGCACGACCTCGACGTTCGTTACGTTTGCCACGGTGAAGGACGAGCAGTCGGGCTATCCCAGCTCGGTGCAGGTGCGCGCCTGGTCGCTCTAAGGCTTGGAGCCGCCGCCCGCAAGCCTTGTGGTTAGCTGAATGGCCCGTTGGGGTAAACTGGCGAGTAGGAATGCCGAGCGTCCGCGCTTGGCCTATAGCTGATAGGGAGGCCGTCATGGCTTCGGACACTAAGAAGATTCTGCTGGTCGAGGACGAGAAGGCCATTCGCGAGGCCGTCGCCGCGTACTTCGAGCGCGAGGGCTATTGGGTCCGTGCCGTCGGTGACGGCCAGGCCGCCGTCGACGAGTTCGAGAAGCATGGCTTTGACCTTGTCGTGCTCGACCTCATGCTCCCCAAGCTCTCCGGCGAGCGCGTCTGCCGCGCCATCCGCGACCAGTCCGACGTGCCCATCATCATGGTCACGGCAAAGGACCAGGTCGAGGACCGCATCATCGGCCTGGAGCTTGGTGCCGACGACTACCTCGTGAAGCCCTTCTCGCCGCGCGAGCTCGTTGCCCGCGTCCGCGCCCTGCTGCGTCGCGCGCGCACGGAGAGCGAGCCCACGCTCGAGGTACTCGACTACGGAGACCTCGTCATCAACATCTCCGCGCACAAGGTCACGGTCCGCGGCAAGGAGGTTGACCTCACGGCCTCCGAGTTCAAGCTGCTCGTGACGCTTGCCCGCTATCCCGGCCAAGTCTATAGCCGCATGGAGCTCGTGGAGAAGGTTCTCGGCTACGATTTCGAGGGCTACGAGCGCACGATCGACTCCCACGTCAAGAACCTGCGCGCCAAGCTCGGCGACGACCCGCGCAACCCCACGTGGCTCTACACGGTGCACGGCGTTGGCTATCGCTTCGATGCTCCCGAGCCTGCCGAGAAGGAAGAGAAGTAGCCGAGGTCAAGGGAGAGTGACCTGTTGGCCGCCAAGTTCGTCATAGGCAAGAAGATTCGTCAGGAGCGCCCCGAGGATGACATTCCCGAGGCGCTCAAGACGTCCGATGGCTCGAGGGCCTCGTGGAAGACCCTCTCGAACCAGAAGTCGCGGCATATGTCGTACCGCGGCAAGATGACGCTCATGTTCGCCGGCGTGGCCGCAACCACGGCGATCATTCTCATCGCCGTGCTGGGTGTCAACTGGGAAGCCCAGTTCATGAGCTACACACGCTCCAACATGGAGCGCTACGCGTCTGTCATCGCAGACGGCCTGACCGAGTCCTATGACTCGGTCACGGGCTGGTCCGACGAGGACGTTGACAGGACCATCCAGTCCTCGTCCATATCGAGCGAGGTTGGCGTCCAGGTAATCGATGCGGACGGTGTCATCGTCTACGACGACACGTGGTCCCGTGGAGCCGAACACGAGGCCGCCGGCGAGGCCTCGAATGCCGCCGCGGCATCGCGCTCCAAGGGTGTGTCGCTGGCTCCCACAGACGCAGACTCAGTTGTCTCGCATGAGATCGTGGACGCATCCGGCAACGTCGTGGGCGCGGTGCGCCTGTGGGCCTTTGGCAGTGATGCCCTGCTCACAAAGGGTGACGCCGCCTTCCGCACAACCTCGTACAATGCCGTGGTCTATGCGGGCATCGTCGCCGTGCTCCTTGCGTGCGTCATGGGCGTCGTCGTCTCGCGCAAGCTTGCGAAGCCCATCAAGTCCATCACCTCCACGGCCGCCCAGATTCGCTCTGGAGACCTCACGGCCCGCACCGGCATCGTGGGCGATGACGAGATAGGCCGGCTGGGCGAGACGTTCGATGACATGGCGACCTCCCTCGAGCGCGACCTCAAGCTCGAGCACCGTCTCACAAGTGACGTGGCGCACGAGCTCCGCACGCCGCTCATGGCCATGCTTGCGACCGTCGAGGCCATGCAGGACGGTGTGCTGCCGGCAGACGAGGAGCACCTCGAGACCGTGGCCAGCGAGGTCCGTCGCCTGTCTCGCCTCGTCTCGGCGATGCTGCAGCTCTCGCGCATCGAGAACGGCACCATGAAGTTCAACCCCGAGAAAACGGACATGATCCGTCTCGTTCGCTCCGTGGTCGAGGCCCAGGAGCAGCTGTTCTCCGACCGCGGCCTGCGTCTGAAGCTCGACGTCAAGACGAACCGCCGCGAGCTGTTCTGCGAGGTCGACCGTGACATGATTCGCCAGGCGCTCATCAACCTCATGTCAAACGCCCTACGCTACACGCCGGAGGAGGGCTATGTGGTCGTGAGCGTGTCGCAGGAGGGCCGTGACGTTCTGGTGTCCGTGGCAGACACGGGCATCGGCATCGCCAAGGAGGACCTCGCCCGTGTCTTCAGCCGCTTCTGGCGCTCGGACGCCAGCCGAGAGCGCGTGAGCGGCGGACTTGGCGTGGGGCTTGCCGTGACCAAGGAGATCATCGACCGTCATCACGGCTTCATCGGTGTCGAGTCCGAGCTGGGAAAGGGCACCAAGTTCACGCTTCACATCCCGCGCGTCCAGGAGCGCACCCCTCAGCTTCCCGGCGATGAGAAGTAGCTCACCAAACGTCGCTCTCATAGCGCTCAATGGCGCTCCTCGTCCTGTGGCGAGGAGCGCTTTTCTACTACAATAGACGGGTTATTGCCGGTTTTGCGTAACTCAACCGAGGGGAAGCGGTGCCGTATGGCAGCAATGGGGAAGCGCCCAGACTCGCAAGGCAAGGTCCGTGACATCTACGACTGCGGTGACTCGCTGCTGATGGTCGCGAGCGACCGTATCAGCGCGTACGACTTCATCCTTCCGGATGAGATTCCGTACAAGGGCGAGATCCTCACGCGTGTCTCGGCCTTCTGGTTCAAGAAGTTCGAGAACATCCTGCCCAACCACGTCATCTCGCTTGACCCGGCCGACTACCCGGCCGAGTTCGCCGAGTACAAGGATTACCTCCTCGGTCGCTCCATGCTCGTGAAGAAGGCTACTACGGTGCCCATCGAGTGCATCGTGCGTGGTTACCTCACTGGCTCGGGCAAGAAGACCTATGACGAGAACGGCACGGTCTGCGGCATCAAGCTTCCCGAGGGTCTCACCGAGGCCTCGAAGCTTCCCGAGCCCATCTTCACCCCGTCGACGAAGGCCGCCCTCGGCGACCATGACGAGAACATCTCGTTCGAGCGCTGCGCCCAGATCGTGGGCGAGGATGTGGCCACCCAGCTTCGCGACGCGTCCCTTGCGATTTACAAGGCTGCCGCCGAGTATGCCGCCACGCGCGGCATCATCATCGCCGACACGAAGTTCGAGTTTGGTTTCATCGACGGCAAGCTTGCCATCATCGACGAGTGCCTCACGCCCGACTCCAGCCGCTTCTGGCCTGCGGAGGGCTACTCCGAGGGTCACGTGCAGCCCAGCTTCGACAAGCAGTATGTCCGAGACTGGCTGCGTGCGAACTGGGACATGACGGGCGAGCCGCCTCACCTGCCCTCTGAGGTCGTCGAGGGCGCCTCGAAGCGCTACCAGGAGGCCTACGAGATCATCACCGGCGAGAAGTTCGTGCCAATGAAGGAGAGCAATGTCCCAGCGTAGCCCGTTCAACAAGCGAAACCAGCCCCAGACGGAGGACGAGAAGAAGTCCTCCTCGGGCATAACGCGCAAGTCGCCCACGAAGGCCAAGCCAGTCCGTGAGGCTGCCAGCTCCGTGCGCGTTGTTGCCAAGAAGAAGAACCCCGATGGCTCTACGTCCACCGTTGGCATGACGAAGGATGAGAAGAAGGAGGTCCGCCGAGCCGAGCGCGAGGAGGAGGATATCTTCAACTCCCTCACGAACGCCATGCTCAAGGCAGACGAGCTCTATACCTCGCGTCGTCGCATGTGGTGGGTGTTCCTCGGGCTTGGTCTCGTGTTTGTCGTGGCTGCATTTGTCTCCGGCTACATTGGGGCTCCCGACGGCTCTAACATGTATGACCTCTCGACGACGGGCGGCGTGCTCTCCGTGGTCTCGCTCGTCCTCGCCTATGTCTTCATCATCACTTCGCTTGTCTATGAGTGGATGAAGATTCGTCCCATCCGCAACGAGAAGCAGGACAAGGTCACGAGTCTGAGCCCCAAGAAGCGTCGCGCCATGCTTGCCGATCTGTACGAGGCGGACGAGCGCAAGCGTGCCGAGAAGAAGTCGGCCAAGTAGCGCTAGAATAGGTTTCTGCCCACATTGTGGGAGCCGGGTGCGAGCCTGGTGACATATGCCTTCGTAGCTCAGGGGATAGAGCACCGCTCTCCTAAAGCGGGTGTCGTGCGTTCGAAT
>OLNN01000214.1_pt1 | contig 68543 bp, 57 predicted proteins | sample 1672141 | NCBI WGS metagenome assembly OLNN01 (sample SAMEA3136652, study PRJEB25190) | human gut metagenome | biome: human gut; feature: human-associated habitat; material: faeces | place: Austria | collected 2013
ACTTGAAAATTAAATGTTTAACAGCATAAATTTAAATTTTGTCATCTACTAAAAAGATATGGAGAGGATTCTTTCAGAATATGGGGTGCTTGACAATGAAACCTACCGTCAGGAGATGCAGCACAATCTGTATCTTGTACAGAATCCTGAGAAGCGTATAGGCATGGTGCTGTATGAGAACATAAACAGGGTGGGGTTTGTACCGTTCCATCTGGAGAAGGCAAGACAGTATAGGGAAGCCACCATAAGCGGAGGTTACAGATTTCATGGACTGGAGGATATGGAAATGTCCACACAGCTTCTGCTGAAGGCTGCAATACTTAAAGGGGTAGGTTTTGAAATACTTGACCGTAAGGAAAACTTCATACGTCTGTTTGACGGTAAAAAGGAGGAATATGTGATGCAGGCAACCAAGACCTCTTTGGACTCATACGTGTCTGTATTGATGATGGAAAATAAGGTGGTAACGAAGAAGGTGCTGGAACGTGCCGGAATAAGCGTGCCGGGCGGTTATGAATACACGTCACCGGAGGCAGGTATGGCAGACTACCGTATGTATGCAGGGAAACCTGTGGTAATCAAGCCTAAGTCCACCAATTTCGGATTGGGTATAACCATACTGAAGCATAACTATGATGAAACGGACTTCAAGGCAGCCTTGCAGATAGCCTTTGAGCATGACAACACGGTGCTTATAGAGAAGTTCATACCGGGAAGGGAGTTCAGGATATTCATCATCAATGATGAAGTGGTAGGTATCCTTCACCGTGTTCCGGCAAACGTGACGGGTGACGGTGTTCTGAATATCGGACAACTGATAGACAGGAAGAATGAAGATCCGCTCAGAGGTAAAGGATATCGCACCCCTTTGGAGAAAATTAGAAAGGGGCGTGAGGAGGAAATGTTTCTGAAGCAGCAGGGAATGGATTTCAACACTGTACCCAAAGAGGGGGAAGTGGTCTATCTTCGTGAGAACTCCAATATCAGTACGGGAGGAGACAGCATAGATTTTACAGACGATATAGACGACTCGTACAAGGCTATTGCTGTGGAAGCTGCCAAAGCTCTGAACGTGAAGATTACCGGGCTGGATATGATGATACAGGATATTCATGCTCCTGCCACACCGGATAACTATGCGATCATTGAAATGAACTTCAATCCTGCCATACATATACACTGTTATCCGTTCAAGGGCAAGAACAGACACCTGAACCATAAGATGATCAGGGCTTTGGGATTTTAAAGACAGTGCAGACAATAAAAAGGATATAACCTATCCTTTTTATTATAGGTTAAACCAACGTATATTTACGATTTAAAATATATATAATCACATGGAACATATTACATACATCGGAGAAGTTGTTGAAAAGTTGGCGGATCATTCGTCATTCCCTGAACTTTTCATCAAATATGAAGAAGGAGACCCGATACCTTCAGGTAAGGCCATACATGAGATAATAGAACTTTGCCGTGCAGTCCTGTTTCCGGGATATTATGGAAATCATACGGTAAACAGCCAGACACTCACTTTTCATCTTGGGGTGACACTGGAGAAGCTGAGCAATATCCTGACGCAGCAGATACAGGCGGGTATGCTTTTCGGAAATGAGAATATGAAGGAAAGGATAAAGGGAACTCCCTGCTGCCAGACGGCAAGAAAGTATGCCGAGAGGTTCATACGGAGCCTTCCCGAAATGAGAAGGGTGCTGGCAACGGACATTCATGCAGCCTTTGACGGAGATCCGGCAGCTACCTGTATAGGAGAGATAATATCCTGCTATCCTGCCATCAGAGCCATTTCAAACCACAGGATTGCCCACGAGCTATATAAAATGGAGATACCGCTCATACCGAGAATTATCAGTGAGCTTGCCCATTTTGAGACAGGGATAGATATTCATCCGGGTGCTGAGATAGGAGAATATTTCAATATAGATCATGGAACCGGAATCGTGATAGGGCAGACTTGTATCATCGGGAATCACGTCACACTGTATCAGGGTGTCACACTCGGTGCAAAAAGTTTCCCGACTGACGAAAACGGAAATCCGATAAAGGGAATACCACGCCACCCCATATTGGAGGATAATGTGACGGTATATTCAAATGCTACCATATTGGGGCGTATAACAATCGGCAGGGGTGCTGTTATCGGGGGTAATCTCTGGGTAACAGAAGATGTGGAACCATACGGAAAAAGAGTACAGAAAAAATAATCTGATAAATATGAGCAATATAAAGGACAATTTGCTGCAGCTTATAGGCAAGACTCCATTGGTGCGGCTTTCTAATATATATAAAGATGAATACGGAACGGAAATCATAGCCAAAGTGGAATATTTCAATCCGGGAGGCAGTGTAAAGGACAGGGCAGCCTATGCGATGATTGAAGCAGCGGAAACTTCCGGGAAATTAAAAAAAGGGGGTACAATCATTGAACCTACAAGCGGGAATACCGGTATCGGTATGGCTTGGATTGCAGCCCTAAAAGGATATAGAACGATACTGACAATGCCTGAAAGTATGAGTCTTGAACGCAGGAAACTATTGGCGTTCTTGGGGTGTGAAGTAGTTCTGACACCAGCCGCTTCCGGTATGAAAGGAGCTTTGGATAAGGCAGAAGAACTGCAAAGGAATACTCCCGGATCTATTATATTACAACAGTTTTCTAACTCAGCCAATCCTATGGTTCACTACAATACAACAGCAAACGAGATTATGGAGGATTCGGACGGAGTGTTCGATGTTTTTGTTGCTTGTGTAGGTACAGGAGGAACAATAACCGGAACAGGAAAAAGACTGAAGGAGTTAAAGCCGAATGTTAAAATTGTAGCAGTAGAACCGGAGTCATCAGCCGTTTTGTCAGGAGGGCAGGCTGGAAAGCACAGTATTCAGGGCATAGGTGCCGGATTTGTCCCTGATAACTATGATTCAAACACAGTAGATAAAATTATTCAGGTAAAAGATAAAGAGGCTTTTGATATGATGCACAGTTTGGCGAAAAAAGAGGGGCTTCTTGTCGGAATATCTTCCGGTGCAGCAGTTTCAGCCGCTGTTAAACTTGCCTCAAACGATTCTTATAAAGGGAAAAGGATAATTGTACTGCTACCTGATACTGGAGAGAGATACCTTTCTATGAATATATAAATAAACAAAGCCCTTAATGGGCTTTGTTTATTTATAATACAGTTTCAAATCATCTGTTGCAATCTCCTTGCCGTCTTCAAAGGTCAGTGTCTTGCGGTCTATCTCCTTGCCGTTCTTGCGCACGACCACCACCCAGTGCATCGGCTCGTTCACTGCCCCATCATCGCCATCGACCACACCGCCGGAAACGGCAAATTCAATCGCACTGCCTTCAGTGGAAAGCGTAACGGAAGGTACAGCCAGCTGTTCATCGCCAAGAACCGCCGTACCCTTGAACTTCTCTCCCGTATTCTCATTGACAACTGTTGTGCCGTTTGCAGCCACCACCACCGACTTGATATAACTCCTGTATTCGCCTGACTGCTCAACCGTAACCTGATACATAGCCCCCTCACCGAAACAGAGAATAGCACCGACCTTTTGCTAAAAGTGCCGATCTTGATGAGTGTATACGTTGTCGTACTTCTTACCCAAGGACAATCATGGAGGGATGCATGCGACAAAGTTATCTCATTTGTTCAAACGCTGCCATTCAATGTAAAGAACAAATGTTGGAAAGAAATAGAGATCTATAAAAATGGTGATGAAAATATCAAAAATGATCGGAAGCCGAAAGTAATATGGAAGGAGGACAATCTAAAAATGAGATATTCTTCCGGATTTAAGAGCCGACGTGTCCTTTATAAAAACGGTATAGGCGAAATAGAGCCTCTCATAATTCAAAGTCTTGATTCTATGGGATATAATTATGAAATCGTTAACGATACTACACTTCGAGTCTACTTAACAGAAGATATAAGCATTCTACGCGATGGAAAGAAATGCTGCACAACAATAACAAATCGTGGAGTTTCAAAGAAAATCACGATTCAAGTTCCCGACTTCATCATCCTTCTTAAGCTCATTGCTATGAGCACAGAAATAGAGCCGTATGAATACCCGAGTGAGTATCACATAAATCTGGACGAATTCATAAGATTGCTTATAACCGCTATTGAACGCTTACTTCCGGAGGGAAGCGAAGTAAGCACGAATAGGTTCCCTTATGCAATAGAAATCCGACCGGATAGAAATTTTGCGATGTGGTCACCAGTCCAAAGTTCGATAAGTATTACTTGCATCTGGAATATTCTGAAACATCGGGAAGACCTAAAGAATTTATTATTCCCTAAAGACGAAGACTGCCCCTATATAATCTCCAAACACAGAGATTTCAGGCCAAGTGATACTTATTTTCTTACACTGAAGAATTAATGATTCTCAGAAAGTAAACAATATATGATATGCGAATCATTATATAAATCGATATAAACATCAGTTTTGCGAACCAATGCAGCACTCCAATAAATATAAATAGTTTATTCAGATATATAAATAAAGATGGATTCGATAGAGCAATTAGAAAGCCTTTGCAAACTAAAGGATGAAATCGAGGCAAAGCAAATAGAAACAGCAGTGCTGGTTCTTAAAGAATACGGTATTACTAAACTCGGCCTATGGAACGAAGAGTTTATCGATACCTATGAAGAAGATGTGAATTACAATGAAGAGGATGCCAAACTCTTTGGGGAACTCAGACCGGATTTCTATCTGGATCTTGACCAAGGCGGAAATGAAAACGAATGTGCCGGACGCATCTTCTCTGTTGAGCTAAATGGGGATACACTCAAACTCGTTGGCTCGGATGACTGGGATTCAAAGACATTCCGTATGAGTGCCAAGAATGTGGATTACGAAGAAGATCGCATCAAAGTAAATGAGGTGATGAAAGCCATCATCATGTCAATCCGGTTCAATCAGGAAAACAACGTACCGGTCGAGAAATGGGGCGTTGCTCATTTTCCGGATGTCGATCCCTACACTTACGAGTATCTGAACCGATAAATTAATCCCGATAGCCGAAATAGAATAATGCCGTTCGCGATGATAAGATTGCGGACGGCATAATCACTTTGCGGTTGTCTGAAAATTTGAGACAATCTGTATCATATTGCGATATGAAATTTTGGCGTAAGTGTCGGAATTTCAGTGTAACTTTGTGGTATGAAACAAGCAAGGGAAAACGGGAAGGATTTGCCTGTGATGATGTATCTTCACGGGTTTATGTCGGGCGCCAACGGGGCGAAACATCGGCAGCTGCAGAAGCACTTCAAGGGGCGCTGGCGCGTGATAGCGCCGGAGCTGGACGCCGACCCGGAGAAGTCGCTCACTGTGATTGATGAACTGATTGAGCGGGAGCGGCCGGAGATTATTGTCGGCACGTCGTTGGGCGCATGGATGGCTATGATGTGCCGGCATGGAGTGGCACCGCTGGTGCTTGTCAATCCGGTGACGGCGCCGCAGGAGGAGCTTGCACGCTGGCTTGACGAGCCGCAGCAGTATTTCTGCAAACGCCTGGACGGCGTGCAGACCTACACGCTTACCCCCGAGGTGCTCGACAAATATGGCGCATACAGCACAGAGGAAGCAATCGCCTTCGAGGGTGACAGTTTCCATGTGCTCTGCTCCACGAATGATGACCTGCTCGGCGACCGCCATATCCGCACGTTGCAGCCGTGGCTCTCTCCTGACCAAATCATGATAGTCGACGACTTCGGCCATCAGTGCCGCGACGCCGGTCTGACGCACCTCTTCGAGATATTGGATAAGTTGGCGGCACAGCGTGAACATCCATATATCCCGGGCGAATTTGCGATGCATACCAAAGAGCAGCATGATGCACGCTTCCGCCGCCTTGAATTGCAGGAGCAACTGAAGGAGCGCGGACTCACCTCAAAGAGGCAGGAATGGATGGACAAAATCTGGAAAGCGATTGGAGATGTCAATAAAGACTGATAAGTTTGAGGCGAAGCATCCGTCGGGGGCACTGCTGAGAATTGAGGGTGCCGTTATCGACGATGCAGGTTTCGCAGTTAGAGTGAAATGTCCCGACGGCGAACTGACCGGCTATCGGTTTGCGCCGTTGCCCACAACCGCCACAGCCTACCGCACAGATGCACAGAACCATGAGGAGTTGCTTCGCGTGGCCTTCGATACCTTCTACGATTATCTATGTGTGAAGAAACGGCTGAGCCTCTGCGAGGAGATTCTCAGGAATTGTGCCCGGCCGGAAGAAGAGAATCTTTCTCAAGACTGTATCGCAAATTGGGACACCACCGTCCTAAATTTGCAATGTTATGTGGCGAAAACGCGACGGGCGCTTGCCGAGCAGCGTTTGCTTGCACGGTTGCGGATGCGTCGACTTCCCAAACTTGACCTCGACACATTCCGCCACTATGTAGAAATGGCTCGCAAGGCCACAAATGAAATGGGAGATGAGTAACAATGAGAAACTGAACGCGGATGAAATCATGGCCCTGCAATGGCTGGGCTACGAGGATGAACGCATACGCCGGACTTCACTTGCGGAGTTCGACCGGCTCTATGACGAGGATCCTCGCCTTGAGGAACTGCTTGAAAAGGCAAACTCCTTGCTTGACCGTCAGGAGGAAGCCGGCGTTGTATCATTGCCTTGGCACAGCGACCGCTACCCGAAGCGACTGCTGAAAATCGGCGCGGATGCTCCGGCGCTTATCCATCTTAAGGGAAATCTCGGCCTGCTGACGGAGAAACGGGCCGTGGCCGTAATCGGCGCGCGTGCCGCCGACAAGGAGGGAAACAAGGCAGCGTACGAACTTGGCCGGAAATACACCCGCGAGGGGGCGGTTATAGTCGGCGGCCTTGCGCTTGGTTGTGATGCCTCGGCGCATGTCGGTTGCCTTGACAACGGCGGCAAGACTATCGCAATCGTCGGCAATGGCCTCGACATTTGTCACCCACGCGAGAATGCAGCCCTTCAGCAGCGTATCCTTGACAACGGCGGTCTGCTGCTTTCCGAGCAACCTTTTGGCGTGAAGGCAAATCCCAAGCGACTCGTGGCGCGCAACCGTCTGCAGGCGGCGCTCTCCACTACTGTTATCCTTGCCCAGTGTCCGGAGCAGAGCGGCAGTATGCACACCATGCGCTTCGCCCGCAAGTACCGCAAGAAATGCCGAGCCGTGCAGTTCCCGAAAGCCACCGATGCCAACGGCGGCAACCGCCTGCTGATAGCCGGAGGGTTTGCCGAGCCGATACCGTTCGCATCGCTAATGGCTTGATTATGACGGAGGAAAGAGAGAAATTGCGGCTCAATTACTGCGACGGTGAGGATTCGCTATTCCCCCGCAGCGAATGGGATGTCATCCTGTATTCCGATGGTGTCCTGCACTTCCGCAATGACGATGTTGATGTAGAGGCATTGCTGGAGGATGGCCGGATTGCCGTGCCCGACGATTGCCCCGATGCCATGCGGAAGCGGATTGAGGAAGGGATGAAAGCGCCAAGCAGTATATATCCTCAGACCACTAACTTACAAGTGACTTTTATTTTCACGAAATGATGAACGCATAAGAAACAGACCATGACCAAAGAAGAATTTATGAGGGTAGCGCATCAGCGACCGGCGATGCCCGAGAAGAGTGTTTATCAACTCACGGTTTATGTGCGTGAGACGGATGCCGAGTATGATAAGAATGAGGTGGGTGAATGGGTGTTGCCTATTTTTTCCACCGTTGAAGGGCTTTATTCCAGCCGCGAAGAGGCAGAGAAAGCACTCTCCGCTGTGCCGCTATCGCTGACGGCGTTTGAAACTGTGCATAGCGCCATCATCGAGCGGTTCCCGCTTGATAAAGAACCGGGTGCGCAGTGGATTGAATGGTGGCTATATGATTCGGAAGGCAACCAGGTAGACCGCTCCGTCTGCTCCGCCTTCCATTGTGAGGACAAGAAAACTCCGGCCGGGAAATATTTGGGACGCTCCGAAGAAGAGATTCGCTTTCAGAAGGGATGCATCGTAGAAATCATCGGTTTTGACCGCACCAAAGGGGAGTATGTTGCCACGCTCGGCATCATAGATACCGCATCCGGAACATTTGAGAAGGAGTGGGAATATTTTGATGCCTGGCAGAAGAGCGACGGCGAATATCCTTTCAACGGTTTGTATGCTCTTGAATATTTCCACGATTTCACAGATGACAATTACGGCTATCTGTCTGGATGTGGCGGCGATAATGCCCTGACATACCGAGTGATTAAACCTTCCCTGCCAATTTCCAAAGAAATAGCGCTGGATTTGGTAGACTATCAGATAGCACATGATGAATGGTTGCGTTGCATCAAGACCTACGATGACCTGACCAAGGAAGAAGAGGCGCAGCTCCGCTGTGGCGAAATCACCGAGGAAGACATCCGGGTAACCCGCGGCATCTCGGAATACCTGCGCAAGCACCCCGGCAAAGAGTATAACCCCAAAGCAAAATGAACACACTGGAGAGTATAACCCTGTTTGACGGTCGCACCCTATCCTGCTATCCAAGGCAGGAAAGTGCGGCCACCTGTTGGCCTCTGAGCGAAGAAACACTTTTTGAGAACAAGCGGCTGTTCTGTGCCAACGTCCACTATTTTCTCCGCAATGCCGACAAGATACTCGGCGACAGCCGGCTGTTCCTCTCCCCGGTAGGTTTTTACACCTCTATCGGCCCTACAGCTATGCCCTGCTTGGGATCCTTCATAGAATGGTGGCTCAACTGCGAGGAATACTCATACGACGGGGAAGGAAATCCAATCTACTCAATCTCCGGCAATCCTATGACCGGCTCCAGTGGATGCGGTTCCGTTGACGCATGGGGTACGCCCCATCGTGCCCGACTCCGCCACGGCTTCATTGATGTAGTTAAATCCTTTAACCGCATTGCCAACCGTTACCGTCAGGCCCAAGAGCAATATGAGGCCTTCACACTCGATCAAGTACTCTCCCAATTATCGTCAACGCAAGGATCCCCTACTGTATCAGCGTAATCTAAAAGAATTATTCGACACGAAAAACATGCCGTATCAATACTCTCCCGCAAGATTATATTGATACGGCAATTATTTTGATACCTTATCTGAGCGAAAATCCGATGCCGGACAACTCAGAGAGAAACTTTAGGGATTCCGGATGCTATAAATAGGCAAACGAATTTATTATAGATGGAAAAGAACCCACAGTTTACTTTCGAGGTGTCGGTATCGAAAGACTATTATCTGAAGAAGCCCTCCGGCGTGGATTATGCACGGATGCGATGGATGAAGAAAACAGTAACCCTGTCAAACTTCATATCTCTGGTGATGGGCGGGCACAGCTATTGCCATATTTACTTCAATAATCTTCGGCGCAAGGATAAGTTCATGCACACCAACTTAGTGAGTGTTGATGTCGATGATACTGATATATGCCTTGCAGATTTTATCCGCAATATTCAGTTGAAACCGACCTTTGCATACGAGACGTTCTCAAACGGCAAGGACGGCACATTCTCTTATAGGCTTGTCTATGTTATTGCGGAACCAATGAACCGCAAATGTTTCACTGAGATGTATGAGAAGATATGCCGGATGACAGGGCTTGAACATACCAAAGATCATTGCGGCAAACAAATCACGCAGTTGATGAACGGTACTTCTTCAAGTGCATATTGTTATCGCTCCAACATAATATACTCATCGATTACTGACCTCCCTGTTGATTCCACTCTTGATGCTCAATTAGAGTGTGACGATGACGGTCTGATTCCTCTTGTCTACAAAAACAATTTCCCTAATTATAATAATATACCCCCCAATACCCCAAAACAATATAATTCTAAAGTCCAAAACGGGAAAAACCGGCATGAGGAACTTCATAGCATGTTGGACTATCTGTCAAGGTATGGGCGAGAGAAATTCCTTCAAGGAGGAAAGCGATTCTACGAACTCATACGCTGGTCACAGTTGGAATATAACGAATATGGCTACGCAGTGATTCCCGAAGACCATCTTTCTCTGTTTGTCCGTTATTGTCATTTCGGCAAGGAATGTCACGTAAACCGCTTCAAGGATGGGGAGAAACGCCGTAACCGACTTTTTATCGACGGATGCATCATCCGCAAGATTAAGCCGGAGATCAAGGTACATGAGCTCTTCTACAATCTGGTGCACAGAGTTCATTGGTACTATGACAATAGTGACGGAGTGCTGTCAGACGAGCTAATTGCCGACAAGACCTGTGACGTGATGGAGTATGACGTGGAGTCTATGACGTTCACCTCTATGCATGCCGGGAGTATCACTACTTCTGCCTCATATTGCCGTGCCAACGGGGTATCACGGTTCTCACATTCCCGCAAGGCTCTTATGATGGAGAACTATGCAGGAATCGAGGACTGGTATAATCCTGCGATGACCATATCGTAGAATCTAATGTCTGCGCATGATAAAGGTATAAAAGTCAGCCGCCGGACCCTTCAGCGGTATTGTGACTATATGGGATTGCCTAAGGATCCTGACAGGAAGGATATATCGGAATGGTATATGCCCCGGTTTTCGGTACGGCAAAATTTGCAGTACGCGAAAACACATGGTATCAAGACATCTAAAACTCGTGTGTATGACTACTGCAAGAAGAATGGCATTACTACGAAGGGGACGGGAGATTAAGCCGATTGATTTCATCAGCCATCTTTGCCGGCAGGAAGTGGGCATAGACCTTCTCGGTCATTTCAGTAGAGGAATGTCCGAGGAGCTGGCTCACCATGGTCATGGTTATTCCCTGGTTCAGACTTATTACGGCAAAGGTATGTCTGGCCACATGAAACGACAACGAGAACGGTAATTTGATTGATTCCCCTACAACATTGAGCGACTGGTTGATTCCTTTGGTCTTTGAATTGCGGGACTTATACAGGGCCTCACTGTCGTCAAGGTTGAAATCCTCGGGCAGCAAGTCGAAGACGAATCGTGTGTTGAGATTCTTCTCTTTCCACTTTGTGAGTATTGAAACGGCCTGGTCGGAGAGGGGTATCACATTCCGGTTCTTGGTCTTTACCTGAATTTTGTTGAGTGTCCTCTTCTCCATATCAATGTCCGACCATTGAAGAGTCATGACATCAACAAAACGAAGGCCACAGGCATACATCGCGAAAAGAAACATCTCGATATATTCACGCCTTCTGGGCTCTGAGTCCTTCTCATAGAACTCTATGAGTTGAACAATTTGCTTATGCGAGAGGTGTCTTACCTTTGAGGTCGCATCGGGTTGAAGTGAAACCGTCTTTGCCAGTCTCATCTGCTGGATGGTCGCATTGAGTTCTGGGGAGATATAGCCTTTGCTCATTGCCTGCGAACATCCTTTCAGCAGAGGTGTCAGAGCATGGTTGATTGTCTCGTCGGTATTCTCTTTGTATTCGCGGCGCCATTTCACATACTCATCTATTATCTTGACTGAAATCTCCGAGACGTATATTTTGTCAGGAGCGTACGTGCCGAGTTTCGTCGCTTTCAGAAACCGACCGAATATATTCAGACTGCTCAGGCCGTTCTTGTAGACACTCTGGCCTATCTTTTTCCGTTGCAGTTCACTTTTCAGGATCTCCTTGGTGAAATCTACGAAGTCGATACCTTCGTCTTCTCGTGTCGTGGGCAGTCCATCAAGAAAAGCCTTGATTATGTCCGTAGTCAGTTGTCCCGGATGCTTGTTGCACCATTCGGATATGGCGGTGTCAAGGTCGGTCACTTTCTTAAGCAGACGGTTGTTGACACTTCTATAGTCAGGCCCGTAATTCGAGCGGACACCGCCACGCCGATGGTTTTCGTTGGGATTCCATTCCGATTCTTTGGCCATGATGCCGGTTGCCCGACGCACAGCCACTGACTTGAAACTGTATTCTATCTGCACAGCCATAGGCCGGTCGGCCTTGGAACGGCTGGTCTTGTATAACCGGAAATGTCCGGTAGGATATGGTCTGGTTGTTTTTCCCATAATGCTTACTTATTTGTCTATAGCGAAGGTACGCTATTTTTACGACAGTTTTCAGAAAAGTTTAAGCCGGGTCACGGAGAAGCAACCTGTTTTGCAACCATTTATTTGGCCGTAAAAGGCGGTAAAAGGGCATAAAAAAGAGTCAAGCGGTCGCAATCTGCGATGCTTAACTCTTTGTATTTCTTGATTTTATGCTCTTAGAAGCCTATCAATATTCATCTTCGTTGAAGAAGAAGTCTTCTTTGGAGGGGTAGTCGGGCCAGATGTCTTCGATTGATTCGTAGGTGTCGCCTTCGTCTTCGATTTCCTGAAGGTTTTCTATTACTTCGAGGGGGGCGCCGCTTCTCATGGCGTAGTCTATAAGCTCGTCTTTGGTGGCGGGCCAGGGCGCGTCTTCGAGCTTTGATGCTAATTCAAGTGTCCAATACATTGTTGTTGAGCAGATTAAGTTGTTGTTTTCGCCTTTTCCGGCTAAAGCGGAGGCAAAAGTAGTTATTTTCTTATTGATAACAATGCCTCGGGGCCTTTTTGCTGTTAAAAAAGGTGAATGCTGTTGGGGAATAGTGTCAGGGCACGATGACTTTGGCCGATGAGATGCCGGTTGTGGCTATATATATGCCGGGAAGCAGGCTGATTGTGGCGGGGCCGTAGAGTCGGCATACGCGGCGCCCGTCGATGGCGTAGATGTCGACAGGGGTGTCACCGCCGTAGGAGAGGTGGCCGGGGTATGTGGAGATCGCAGGAACACAGGCTCCGCCGACGGTCTCGATGGCGTTGTCGGGGCCGTCGAGTGTTCGCAGTCCGCGGGCTATCGATGGTAGGGACATTCCTTCGGGACTTGTGGCGCTGACGCTGAAGGCGTAGAGGGTCATAGGCTCGAGCCCGGTCACTTTGGCGCTGAGGGCGTCGCCGGCATCGTAGGGGGCGAAGCCTTTGACAGGGGTGTTGTTGACAGTGGCGCCTGTTGTTATGGTAACGTCGTCGATGGCCACTGCGGCGCCTTGTTTGCCCTGAAAGGTTATGGCGATGCTGCGGGTGTCGTCGGGAAGTGCCTCGAAGACTGCGGTATGGCCCTGACGGTTGTCGTCGGGATAGTCCAGTGGCAGAATGGCGTAGGTTCTCCATTGTCCGATGGCGTCGAGAAGCTTTACGGTCAGCGATGATTCGGCTCCTTCGGCTCCGGCTGCGCAGCGATACCAGAAGCTGAGCGAGCTTGTCGGTGCTTCGGGCGTTGTCAGGGTATTTTCGTCGGCTGTCAGCTTGAGCGACGGCGATTCGGCTCCGAAATATCCCTGCGATGCGTAGGTCGCTGTTGAGGTTGATTTCCATCCCTCGGGAAGTTTCGACAGGCCGCCAGTGAAGTCGGCTGTCGTCTCGCTGCCTCCGCTATATTCTTTCTTGACCACGCTAAGCCGGTAGGCTGTTGCGCCGTCGAGCGGGAGCCATGAGGCGGTGAAACTGTCGGCCGTAATGTCGGTGGCTTCGTTGGTCTCTGCGGTGAGCATGGTTATCGATGTCGCTTTGGTCGAGAAGGCGATGGGCTGCGAGGGCTCGCTGTCGATAACTCCGCCGATGGCGGTCACTGTGTAGCTGTAGTCGCTCAGCGGTTCGAGTCCGTCAACCGTAAGTTCGGTAGCACCTTTTGTCGTGACTTCGTTGCAGGCGTCGACCGGCAAGAGGCCGCCCGCCGAGCTGGTGGTGTAGACGCTGACGCGGTAGTCGGTGGCGTCGTCGGCAGCCTGCCAGCTCAGGCGCACCGATCTGTCGGTTATGTCGGTCGCATCGTTGGCTTTGACCGCGTCGACTGATTTGCCTCCGCCGGCAACGTCGAATGTTATGTTGCCGTCGGCGTCTTCGGCGATGTTCGTCAGCGGCAGGCCGGGACGGATGCCGCCCCATGAGCGCATCGATGGCGTCGTGTCGTCGGTAAACGATGTAACGTTCGAAGTGCCGGGGAAGCAGTCGCCGTCGCGCGATGATTCGGTGCGGCGGTTGTCGGCTTCCTCGATGTCGACATACTGGTGGGATGAGGTATTGTTGACCGTGTTTCTCTTCCAGATCGAGGGCTCATAGTCGATATGCCATACGAGCATTCCTTCGCCCGGGATATAGGCGTCCCATCCTTCGCGGCGCCGGTTTTCAAAGAGGAAAAATTCGTTTTCGTCGCCTGTGGCAACCATCAGTGCGGTGTTTTCGCTGATCGGCGGGAGGCTGACGGTGGTTGCGCCGCGAACCTGGCGCGGAGTCATCCATCCGAGGGCATTGCGCTCGAATGAGGAATAGAGCGGGGGGGTGCGCCCTATGTTGTTGTAGGGGCCGTAGTCGAGAGCGCTCCAGGCGCCGGGGGTGAACGACGATGTGTAGCTTGTGGCGTAGAGGTCGGGAAGACCTATGACGTGGCTGAACTCGTGGCAGAAAGTGCCGACGCCGTCGGGGTGGTTGTCCACGACTTCGTTAGTACAGCCGTAGGTGTCGATCTTCACGCCGTCGAGCGTCAGAGATTTTTCGGCCGACGACAGGGAGTAGGAGTGGGGCCAAACGGTATTGGCTCCCGCGCCTGTCGCTTCGCCTCCGCCGGCATAGAACACGAATACGTTGTCGACGACACCGTCGCCGTTGCGGTCATATTCCCTGAAGTCGATTTCGTCGTCGAGGGCACGGCAGGCTTCGATAACCATTTCTTCGGGGGCCTGATCGTTGCCGTAGAAGTCGTTTGCTCCGTAATAGCTGCGCGAGTGGGCGAGCTTTACGGGGCCGTAGAGGTCGAATTGAGGCACGAATTTACCGGCACTGTTTTCGATAAACCAGTCGCGGGCCGACCCTGTGCCTCCGTAGGTGGGATCGCAGAAGTCCTTCTCGTTGAGCATCGAGTTGAAATAGCTGTGAGGGTCGGGATAGACAAACCTGAAGTCGTCGTATTCGACAAGAATGACGATCGCTTTCTGGTCGCCCATCACCGGGAACGATGCCCCCGGGAAGAGTCCTGTGTGGGCGCGGCGCGGGCCGTTGTCGGCCCTTGCGTCGAGAGCGCGAAGCATTGCCGGAGTCGACAGCTTGGCCAGCATCTCGCGGTCGGTTGCGGTGCGGCGTGCCGGGTCGGCCGCAATGAGGCCGGTCGACACGGGTAGCCCTTTGGCATCAGGACGCGCGTAGTAGAATGCCGGATCTCCCGGGGTCTGGGTCAGCAGAAGGGTGTCGACGGTCGTGTAGAAATGGCGGTGTTCGTCGCCGAAGAGCCGTACTGTCAGGGTTGAGCCGTCAGGCTGTTCTACAGTGAAAGGTGTCCGGCGTGCAGGTACTGCTAAGGCTGCGACTGCGGTAGCGGCTAAAAGAACCGAAGCGGATAGACGTGAGATGTTCATTTGTCGGTGTTGTCTGTCAATATTTTTTGTGACGGCAAATATAACTAAAAATAAAGCTCCTGCGTCAGTTCAGGAGCGATAAAAACGGCAAAATGCCTCAGGAGGGTATGTTTTTCGAAAGTGTGGACTCTGTCAGGCTATCAGAGCGGGTATGTCGGCAATTGAGTCGACGATGGCGTCGGGGCCGGCTGAAAGCAGCTCGCGGGCGCTGTCGGCGCCACGTGAGAATGCTATTGTGGCACAACCGGCGTTGCGGCCCATTTCTATATCGTGAAGTGCATCCCCTACGATAATGGCTTCTTCGGGATCTACACCGAGCTCGTTAAGTGCCTCAAGCGCCATATCGGGGGCCGGTTTGCCGCGCTTGACCGAGTCGAAGGTCACTGCAGCTTCGACAATGTCAGACAGGCCCCATGATTCGATAATAAGATTCAGATCTCCGGCGCGCCGGTTTCCTGTAAGTCCGATCTTTATGCGTCGGCGCCGCAGCTCGTCGAGTGTCTCGCTTACCCCTCCGATAAAACGGCGAGGGCGCTCGAGCGCCAATCTCAGAGCCTGACGGTGAAACAATTCGACCGCCTCGTCTACCATGACCTCGTTCGACATGTCGGAAAACACGTAGAAGCTGTCGCGGGTGTTCATGCCCAGAAGGGCCTTGACAAGATCCCTGTCGGGCTCAGGCTGCCCAAGCTGGCTCATGGCGTAAAGCTTCGATTCGATTATGTCCGAGGCCGTGTCGGCGATTGTGGCGTCGAAGTCGAAGATGACAGCTCTTATGTTTCTGAATATCGGGGTTTGCGGCATTGTCGCGTCTTTGAATGTGATGATGAAGAGAGTGGACGATACAAAGGTAACCGTTGCCTGACATTCCGACTAATGAGTAAGCTTTTTGTAACTGAATATTAACCGAGCTGTCACGCGTGACGTCTGATTTGCGGCGTTGCGCTAATTTTGTTAATTTTGTGGCTGCAACCTGCGTTTTCAGGGCAACAGCATGCCCTGTCGGAGCGTTATTACAATAAAGAAAAAGTAAAACAACGCAATGAATATTCTGTCGATAACAGGGGCCCTCTTCTCTCTGGTCTCGCTCATATTGATGTTCGTCCAGTGGCGGTGGACGGCAGTGGTGGCCTTCGTCGGGCTGTTGCTGACGGTTCTCGGCTCGTCGGGCTTTGCCGGGGCTATGCTGCCGTTGTTCTGGGGCTTTGCCGCGCTGGTTGTGGTCGGCCTTAACTTTATGCTTCCGCGCGAAGTCGTCGCCTCGCGTCTTGGCGTCGGTTATATCGGACTCGGAGGCCTGACTGGCCTTGTGCTCGGATATTTGATTTCGGTCAACGTAATGGTTATCGGAGCCGTAGTCGGCATCGTCCTCGGCGGACTCGCGTTCAGCATGACGCCTTCGGGGCGCCATCTCGATTTCCCCTCGGCCCGTTTTTTGCAGTATTTGTGTGCCAAAGGCCTTCCCTCCGCCGTCGTACTCTCGATGGCCGGATATGTGGCCATAATCCTTATTGAAGAATATGCGCGTTAAGATAATAGCTGTCGTAGCGGCCCTGATGGCAGTCTTCGCCCTATCGGCTCAGGACGCTGATCAGAAACAGGAACTCCTGCCGGGACTGAAGCGCACGCGCCCCGACATGGAGCAGATAAAGCGTGAGATAAACGATCCTCAGTCCCCTTATTATTATCCCCGTCTGATGGAAGAATATCAGCGCAACGACACGCTGATGAAACTCGACAAGTTCCGCCATCTCTATCTCGGCTATCTCTTTCAGGAGGATTATACTCCCTATCGTTCCAGCGAACATCCGCTGGCCTATACTGCTCCCGACGCTCCGACCCGCGAAGACTGCAACGAGATCATCGAGAAAGCCCGTGAGGCTTTGGCCGACAATCCGTTCGACCTGCGCCAGATGATGCTGATGATCAATGCTCTGCGCACACGCGGCAACAACGCTCTGGCGTCGATATGGCAGTATAAGCTCAACTGGATTCTCATGGCCATAGTGTCGACCGGCACCGGCCTCGACGAAGAAAACGCCTGGGTTGTCATCGAGCCGCAGCATGAATATGTTCTGCTCAATATGCTCGACTATCTTGTCGACGACCACGTGTTCTATGATCCCGGCTACGAATATATAACCGTCACCGATGCCGACGGCCGCAAGCTCGGCGGATATTATTTCGACATACGCAACCTTCTTGAGGAATATTACCGCAAGCATCCCGAAGAGGTTGAATGATTCTTTTTCAACGCAATGACACGCAACGACTTTGAGATTATGGCTCCCGTCGGGAGCCGCGAATCGCTCCATGCCGCTCTGAAAGCCGGCGCCGACGCTATTTATTTCGGTGTCGAGGGGCTGAATATGCGCGCACGCTCAAGCGCCAATTTCACAATCGACGATCTCCGCGAAATCGCCTCTCTCTGCCGCGAGGCCGGAGTGAAAACCTACCTGACAGTCAACACCGTCATCTACGACAGCGAGACAGAGCTTCTCGGACGTATACTCGACGCCGCTGCCGAAGCCGGAATATCGGCTATTATCGCCAGTGACATAGCCGCCATCCGGGCCGCCCGGCGCCGCGGTCTGGAGGTGCACATCTCGACTCAGGTCAACATAACCAATCTCGAAGCTGTCGAGTTTTATTCGCAGTGGGCCGACACCATGGTGCTCGCCCGCGAGCTGAATCTCGATCAGGTGCGCGCCATAAGCGACGGCATTGCCGCCCGCGACATCCGCGGCCCCCACGGTCGGCGTGTGGCCCTCGAGATGTTCTGCCACGGCGCGCTCTGCATGGCTGTCAGCGGCAAGTGCTATCTGAGCCTCCACGAGATGAATTCGAGCGCCAACCGGGGCGCCTGCACTCAGATATGCCGGCGCGGCTACACCGTCACAGACCGTGAGACCGGCGACAGCCTCGACATCGAGAATCAGTATATCATGTCGCCGCGTGACCTCAAGACAATCGGCTTCCTCGACCGCATGGTCGACGCCGGAGTGACGGTGTTCAAGATTGAGGGACGTGCCAGGGGGCCCGAGTATGTCATGACCGTCGTGTCGGCCTACGACGAAGCACTGCGCGCCATCTGCGACGGCACGTTCACGCCCGAACGCATCGCCGCGTGGGATGAAAACCTCACCAAGGTCTTCAACCGAGGCTTCTGGAACGGATATTATCTCGGCCAGCGCCTCGGCGAATGGTCAGAGAAATATGGGTCGAGCGCCACGCGCACCAAGCGTTATGCCGCCAAGGCTGTGCGCTACTATCCGCGTCTCGGCGTTGGTGAGTTCATGCTTGAGGCCGGCGAACTCCGTCCCGGCGACGAGATTGTCATCACCGGGCCTAAGACCGGCGCCATCATAACGGAGGTTGAGCAGATTCGTCTCGACCGCGACCCCGTCGAGAAGGCTATCAAAGGTCAGGCATTCAGCATTCCCGTGCCCGAGAAAGTGCGTCCCGGCGACCGTCTCTATATCTGGGACAAAAAATAGCTTTTGGACTTGAACTGTCTGTTGTCGACCCAACAGATGAAACTGTCCTAAAGCGAATTAATAAAAATTTAATCGAATAAGCGGACATCGCATGGCATCGGCTTTCTTATGTCGGTCTTGACTAACATTGGCTACGACACTTTGCATCCCTACAATCATGCGGGAAAACTTTCGGTGATCGCCTTATTTTTAATTATTTGGCGGACGCGATTAATCGCGTCCCTACAATCGGATCCGGCGCGCGGGGATTATTCGCTGGCGGGGAGGTAGAGGCCGGTTTTTTCCTGTAGGCCGTGCAGGAGGTTCATGACGTGGACTGCCTGCGAGGCCTGACCTTTCAGCAGGCCGTCGATGGCGGCGCTGACGCGTATGCCGTTTTCGGAGGCTGAATAGTTGACGAGGCATTTCGCTGTCGTCGCCACGTCGTCGGCCATAGGCTGGCGCGATACGATGTGGGTCAGATTGTGGTCTCCGAAAAAGTCGCGTGCCAGGCGGTCGATTTCATCAACGGCTACCGAGCATGGAACATCGGTTGTCACGACTGTGCCGCGATGCCACTGACCTTTTCGCCTTTCGATGATTATCTCGCCGTCGAAACTCGACTGCAGAGCGCGCAGGGCGTCGCCGATCTCGGCAGCTGTCCCGTGAGGCAGCTCGCTGTCGAGCATCCCTTTTTCGACTGTGACTTTCAGCGGCCCTTTCAGCATGAGATTCGCTGCCAGTGGAAGCAGAGGGGTTGCGACTGCGGTCGCTTCGGCCGAAGGAATGAAAGCATGGCGGGCTCCGCGCACCAGTGGTTTGCGGTTCAGTTCCGGAAGCCCGTAGACCCATCCGTCGATTTTGTTGAGCGCTATGGCCGCAAGATCGTCGGGAAGCCCGGCCGGAATTTCGTCGACTACGAAAATGGCGTCGAGGCGGTCGTATGCCGGGAGCGATGTCGAGAAGCGCAGATCGGTGTCGCCGTCGAGCCCTTTGTGGCAGGCTGTTACAGGATGGCCGGCGAGCACCGGCGATGTCGTTGTCATGGCCGTAACCTCAACGTCGGGGTGATTCAGCAGAAGTCTCAGAAGCCGGCCCGCTGCCGGAGTGTGGGCGGCGGTGATGGCGGTACATATCATTTCGAGGAGGGTTGAAAAATGTCGTTGAATATTCTGTCGGTGGCGCCGATACTGTCGGCGATATATTTGCCGGCTGCGCCGGCGCGCCGGCGCAGCTCTTTGTCGGCGACAAGGCGCGTCATGACGGTGTCGAACGCTGCCGCGTCGTCGAAATCGAAGCCTCCGCCTGCCTTTATGAGGTCGGCGGCCTCTTTGAATTTCTCGTGGCGCGGCCCGAACACTACGGGGATGCCGTAGGCCGCCGCTTCGTTGAGATTGTGGATTCCGGCTCCGAGGCCGCCGCCGATATAAGCTATCGTTCCTTTGCGGTAGAGGGCTGCGAGCAGTCCGAAACTGTCGACAATGATATAGTGTAACGTGGCAGGGTCGCGTCCGGCCTCGTTTATCTCGCTCAAACAGCGCGTGTCGCCTAAGGCGCTCAGCCGCGCCTCGAGGGCATGGAGCCGCGCGCGGTCAAATTCGTGGGGCGCGAAAATAGCTTTTACCTCCTTGTGGCGCGCGAGCCAGTCAATGAGGATGTCTTCGTCGGCCGGCCAGCTGCTGCCTGCTATGAGGGTTATGTCGGCGTTCGAATTGAAGCGATCGATCAGGGGCAGGTCTACGGCCGACCGCATTATCGACGTGACACGGTCGAATCGCGTGTCGCCGGCTACGCTGACATTGTCTATGCCGATTCCTGCGAGAAGTTTGCGCGAGGCTTCGTCCTGAACGTAAAGGCGCGTGAAGCAGTTCAGTATGTTGCGCATCGCCGAGCCGTAGCGGCGGAAAAATATCTGTGTCGGGCGGAATATGGCCGATATTATATAGGTCGGTATCCCACGACGATGGAGCTCGCCGAGAAAATTGCCCCAGAATTCATATTTGACGAATATCGCTTTCGACGGCTTCACGATTTCGAGAAAGCGCGCGGCGTGGGCCCGGGTGTCGAGCGGAAGATAGCAGACGGCGTCGGCCAGACGGTAGTCTCGTCGGACTTCGTAGCCGCTCGGCGAGAAAAATGTCAGCAGAATCTTTGTCTCGGGCTGCTCCGCCTTGATGCGCTCGATCAGAGGACGCCCCTGCTCGAACTCTCCGAGCGAAGCGGCGTGGATCCATACCCACGGACCGCGCTTCGACGCCACGTGTGACCGAAGATAGCGCTCGGTCTGGCGTCGTCCCTTGATAATCTTCCGCGCCTTGGTGTGGCCTATCGAGGCGAGTGCTATGGCTGTGCCGTAGAGGCGTATGCCTATGTCGTAGAGCGGTGTCAAGCCTGCTGGGGTTCGATTCGTTCGATTGCGGCCTCGATGCGGGCGACGTTTTCGTCGATGCCCATCAGTTCGAGAATGTCGAACATGTGGGGGCCTTTACATTCGCCGACAACGGCCAGACGCCATGCGTTCATGACGTTGCCCATGTGGAGGCCGTTCTCCTTTATCCAGCCGAGAATAATCTCTTCGGCTTTTTTCGATTCGAGGGTGGGGAGGGCGCGCAGCTGTCCGATAAGATCCTTCATGTGCCGGGGCATATCGGGAGTCCAGCGTTTTTTGACAGATTTAGCCTCATATTCTGTCGGCGCCTCGAAGAAGAAACGGGCGTTGGCCCACAGTTCCTCGATGAAGCTGACGCGGTCTTTGACCATCGCGGCGGCGCGGCCTATATAGTCGCGCGAGAAGCTGCCGGTGTCGACGCCATGGTTCTTCAGAACATCGGTGAAGAGGTCGGTCAGGCGTTCCGGGTCGAGCTTCTGGATATATTCGTGGTTGAACCAGCGCCCTTTCTCATAGGCGAATTTGGCGCCCGAACGCGAGCAATGTTCTATCGAGAAGCGCTTGATAAGCTCGTCCATGTCCATCAGCTCGGTATCGTCGCCCGGGTTCCATCCGAGCAGAGCCAGGAAGTTGACCACGGCCTCGGGCAGATAGCCCCCCTCGCGGTAGCCGTGGGTGAGATCGCCGCTCTGAGGGTCGCGCCAGTCGAGCGGGAACACCGGGAAGCCGAGGCGGTCGCCGTCGCGCTTGCTGAGCTTGCCTTTGCCGTCGGGCTTGAGCAGGAGCGGAAGGTGGACGAACTCGGGGCGGCTGTCGCTCCAGCCGAAAGCTTCGTAGAGAAGGAAGTGGAGCGGGGCCGACGGGAGCCATTCCTCGCCGCGTATGACGTGGCTGACCTCCATCAGATGGTCGTCGACGATGTTGGCCAGATGATAGGTAGGCAGGTCGTCGGCGCTTTTGTATAGCACCTTGTCGTCGAGGACGCTCGAGTTTATCGTGACACGTCCGCGGAGAAGGTCGTCGACTGCGACTTCGCGTCCCGGCTCTATCTTGAACCTGACAACGTAAGGCTCCCCTTCGGCAATGCGGCGCTCTACTTCTTCAGCGCTCATCGTAAGCGAGTTGCGCATCTGTCCGCGCGTCGAGGCGTCGTATTGGAAATTCGGCGTGGCCTCGCGGGCGGCCTGAAGTTCTTCGGGGGTGTCGAAAGCTATATAGGCTTTCCCCGCGTCGAGAAGCATTCTGACATGCTCGCGGTAGATGTCGCGGCGCTCGCTCTGGCGGTAGGGGCCGTGGGGACCTCCTTCGCGCACGCCTTCGTCGATTTTTATGCCGAGCCATGCCAGCGCCTCGTTGATATAGTCTTCGGCGCCGGGAACAAACCGGCGTGAGTCGGTGTCTTCGATGCGAAGAATCATCTCGCCGCCGTTGTGGCGGGCAAACAGATAGTTATATAGAGCAGTGCGCACACCGCCGATGTGAAGCGGCCCGGTGGGCGACGGGGCGAATCTGACCCTTACCTTACGATTTTCCATATCGTTGATTATTTAACTCCGCAAAGTTAACCCTTTTTTTCCACCGAGCCAAACCTCTGTCTTTTCCGCCTTTCAATCGGGGTTTAATCCGAAAGCGGCCTTCAGGTGTTATGTAATAGGGGATGTTTACTCCGCAATTAATAATTTTAAAATATTAGTTATGTATCAGTATCAGGTTTCATTTTCTCAGGCTGTCAGGATGGCCTTTGACTCGTATTGCCGTTTCCAGGGCCGCTCTTCACGTTCGGAATATTGGTGGTGGGTGCTTTTTGTCGCCATATTGAGCTTCTGCATCGGCATTATCGAAGGCATTCTGGGTTTCAGCATGACAGCTGTCCAGACAACCTCCGGGATTCTCAGCCTCGTTCTTTTTCTGCCGGGACTCGGTCTTTCCGTGCGCCGTCTCCACGATATAGGCAAGTCAGGTTGGTGGATTCTGCTCGGCTTTATTCCTGTGGTGGGCGCCATTATACTCATAATCTGGTTCGCCCGCAACAGCGAGATGACGGAAAACCGCTATGCCCCCGTGCCCAATATGGCGCGATGACTCTCATGTCTCCGGCCACGCGCAGCAGTAATGGCAAGCGAAAAAACGCTCGTTCACTTGCCATTGCTGTAGCGTTTTGTTACCTTTGCCCTCACGATGAGAAAACTGCTATTCCTTTTTCCGATAACTCTCGTGATGGCAACGGTAATGTCTTGCTCCGGCAAGGGCGACCGCCATACTGTCGACAGCGTTGAATTCGACGGCTCGGCCTCTGCGTCCGCCTCCGCCCCCGCCCCAACATCTACATCCGCTACATCCGATATATCAGTTACATCTGATACCTCCGCCCCCTCCAACGTGCGAAGCCGCTCCATAGGAAACCTCAGGGAGGTCTTCAACGACTCAAACTATGTCCATTGGGCTTCGGCCGAACAGGTCGGCATAAAGCCGCTCGGCGACCGCCGCAGCCACTGGCGTCCATCGCGTCCGCTCTGGAGAATCCAGACCTGCGAGGATTTCGTCGTCGACGAACTGACATATTCCGTGCCTTATCTTGTGCCCGAGGCATATAACGCCGTCCATGAGATAGGGCGCCGGTTCCGCGATTCAGTGCGCACCCGTGGTGGAGGCGAATACCGCATGATCGTCACCAGCGTTCTGCGTACTCCTGATGCCGTCAGGCGTCTGCGCCGTGTCAACCGCAACGCCATCGACTCGAGCGTCCATCAGCTCGCTACGACCGTCGATATTTCCTATGCCAAATTCATGGGCTCTCCCGAACCGACCGCGCAGACCGTCGGCGAGCTTAAAGGGGTTCTCTCGGAAGTCCTCGCCGCCATGCGTTCCGAAGGCAAGATATGGGTCAAATATGAATACCATCAGCCCTGTTTCCATCTCACCTGCCGCCCTGTCGGCAACAAACAATAACCTGATATGCCGACTCAAACCGAACAGTCCGAACAGTCTCAGCCGCGTCGACCGCGTCGCCGCTGGTGGGTGCGCCTGATAAAATGGGTGGCCATAGCATTTGTTGCGCTGGTTCTTCTCATCGTCCTTATTGTCGGAGGGGCTGTGTGGATTCTCACACCCGAACGCCTTACGCCGCTTGTCGAGCACTATGCTTCAGAATATATCGACGGCCGCGTCGAAGCCAAGCGCATAGAGCTGACATTCTGGAAAACATTCCCGCGCCTGAATGTCGACGTCGACTCGCTTGAGGTTATCAGCGGCAGCCTGCGCGGCCTGACACCCGATCAGCAGGCCCGGCTTCCGCAGGGCGCCGACTCGCTCCTGAGCGTGGCCGGATTTCATGCCGACGTCAATATTCTCAGACTTTTCACCGGAACAATCGCGCTCCACGACATAACCATCGACTCTCCCAGGGTCAATATCGTCGATGTCAGTCCCACGGTCTCAAACTACAATATTTTCCCGAAATCCGAAGAAACAGATACCACCTCGACTCCTATTCCCGACATTATTCTGTCGCGTTTCGCGATAACCGGCCGTGCGCCGATCCATTATGTGTCGCTGGCCGACAGCGTGGAGTTCAAACTCAATCTGACCAATACTACTGTCAGCGGCGACGATGCCCCCGGCTATCGTCTCGACTTCGCCGCCGACGCCTCGTCGCAGCTCGGCGATATGACGTTCGACAATCTGCGCATCGGAATGGGGGGCGATATTGTCTGGAACCATAAGAAACCCTACCGCATCGAACTCAGCGATTTTCAGGCCGGCATAAACGATGTCAACACCGTGGTCAACACCGTGGTCGACTTCGAACGTGACCTGACGATTGAGAGCCTGCTGTTCAGGATGCCGCTGGTCGATGTCAATTCACTGATACGCCTTGTGCCTCCGCAGCTGCGCGGCGAACTCGGCAAGATTGTCAATAATTTGCGCGTCGGGCTGACCGCCAGGCTGACTCAGCCCTACATACCTTCCGTTGAGCGCTATCCTTCGATGGAGCTTCAGATAACGGTTCCCGAGGGGAAAGCCTCATATCAGAAACTAAAACTCTCGGCTCTGGCGCTTGACCTTGACGCTCGTATCGACGGCAAAAACCTGAACAACAGCCGTTTTGACCTGAAACGGCTCTATGCCAATGGCGAGGGGATAGCCTTCACGCTGAAAGCCGTTCTGACCGATCTTATCAGAGACCCGAAAATCGAAGGGACTTTTGAGGGCGGTGTCGATCTCGGACGTCTGCCGATGAATCTGATCGCCCCTGAACTGGGAGCGAAGGTGACGGGGCGCCTTAAGGCTGACGCATCTTTCGCAGGGCGCCGCAGTTATCTGACGCGCGAGAATTTCCACCGACTGAACGTCAACGGCGAGGCGTCGCTCTCCGACTTCCGTTTCGATATGCCCGAGATGCCTGTCGAGGCTTTCGTCCGCCACGCCGGACTGAAACTCGGGTCGAATTCGTCGGTCAACGGCGCCGACTCGTTGCTGACGGTCAGTTTCTCTATCGACACCGTTTCGGTGGCAATGCCCGGTCTCGAGGCCCAGGCTCGCGCTTTCAAGATAGGAATCGGCTCGCGCAATGTAGCCTCAAGCGTCGACACCACCCAGATCAATCCCATCGGCGCCCGCGCCACTCTCGGCTTTGCGCGCCTCAAATTGGTCGACGATTCGACGAGCATACGTCTGCGCGACATCGACCTCACTGGCGTTCTGCGTCGCTTCCGCAATGAGGCGCGTGTGCCTCAGTTCGACATGAAGTTCACGGCGCGCCGTATGCGCTATTCCGACCGCCTCAACCGCGCGAGCCTTCGGGAAGCCGACTTTGCCGCCACAGTCCATCCGACGCCTCCGCGCCAGCCGTCGCAGCGTCTGCTGCGGGCCATGGATTCCGTGGCTGCCGTCAATCCGGGACTCCCCTCCGACAGTGTGCGCGCTCTCGCCCGCACGGCTCTCCGCCGTAACCGCCGTCACAATGCCGCAGACAATTCTACGAGCCGCGTCGACTTCGAGCTCGACGGTGAAACGCGTTCGCTCCTGCGCAAATGGCGTGCGTCGGGCCATATCAAGGCCAAGCGCGCCCGTGTCATGACCCCTTACTTCCCGCTGAAAAACGTGATCAAGGGCCTTGACATGACCTTCAACAACGACAGCATCGAGATCACCAACACGCGCTATCGCGTAGGCCACAGCGAGTTTGTAATCGACGGCTCGATAACGAATCTCACCCGGGCCCTTACATCGCGCTCCGGCCGACAGCCTCTGCGGATCAATATGCGCGTCAGCGCCGACACTATCGACGTCAACGAAATAGCTGCGGCTGTATTCGCCGGCGCCGCATTCGCTCAGAAAGAGCGTCAGGGACTCGCAGGGCCGATCTCCGACAGCGACAACGACGACGTTGTCGAGGCTTCGATAGCGCACAACACCGGTGTTTCCGAAAAGGCGGCGGTGCTTATCCCGACCAATATCGAGGCTTCTGTCCGTCTGGCAGGCCGCAATGTGCTCTACAGCGATCTGACATTCCATAATTTCCGTGGTCAGGCCGAGATTTTCGACGGAGCCCTGAACCTGCGTAACCTATCGGCCCGCACCGATGTCGGGGCCGTAGACCTGACGGCTCTCTATCAGGGTCTCCATCCCGACTCGCTGAGCTTCGCCTTCGGTATGCAGGTGCGCGACTTCCGCCTGTCGCGGTTCATGCAGCTTGTGCCGCAGCTCGACACTATCATGCCGCTGCTGCGCGACGTCAAGGGTATCGTCAACGCCGAGGTGGCCGCTACCGCCGATGTCGACACCATGATGGATATCAGAATACCGTCGCTGACCGCCGCCGTCAACATAACGGGCGACTCGCTCGTGCTTCTCGATGCCGCCACCTACCGCAAGATCGGCAAGTGGATGCTCTTCAAGCATAAAGACCGCAACGTCATCGACCATCTAAACGCCCGCATGGTTGTCAAGGACGCGCAGATGGAGCTTTACCCGTTCATCTTCGACATCGACCGCTATAAGCTTGGCATATTCGGCTCGAACGATCTCGATCTCAACTTCAAGTATCATATAGCCGTGCTGAAGTCGCCGATTCCGTTCAAGTTCGGCATAAATGTCAGCGGTAATCCCGACAAGATGAAGATTCGCCTCGGAGGCGCCAAGATCAAGGAGAACTCGCCGATGTTCAGCGCTATCTCCGACACGACGCGTATCAACCTCGTCAATCAGATTCAGGATATATTCCGTCGCGGTGTGCGCCGCGCCGGTCAGTCGGGACGCCTGCGCTTCGATCCGGGCGCGTCGCCCGCTCCCTCGCGCTCCGACAGCGATCTCGGCGACACAATCAGCCACGCCGATTCGCTCGAGTTTATCCGTCAGGGTCTGATTCAGGCCCCGCCTGCTCCCGATTCGACGGCCATAAAGGCTGCCGACGCCAAAGCCAAGAAGAAAAAGAAGAAGTAAAAGATGACGATATTCCCCGACGGATTCCGTCCCGAAGCCGCCCTCATCGATATGGACGGCACTCTCTACGACTCGATGCCCAACCATTCGCGTGCATGGATGACCATGTGCGGCGAACAGGGGCTCGGTTTCACTCCCGAAGAGTTTTTCCTGCTCGAAGGGTGTACCGGCGCCCACACTATCGACCTAATAATGCTTCGCGAGCGCGGACGCCATGCCACCGAAGAAGAGAAGGCGGCGCTCTATCGCCGCAAGACCGAGATTTTCGCGTCGCTGCCACCTGTCAGCGTCATGCCGGGCGCCCCGGAGATGCTCGCGACGCTCCGCCGCTTCGGAATAAGGCGTGTGCTCGTGACGGGCTCTGGACAGAACACTCTCTTAGGGCGCATCGAGACCGACTTTCCGGGAATCTTCCTCGACGGTATGCGCGTGACCTCGCGCGATGTTAGCCGCGGCAAACCTCACCCCGAGCCTTATCTGCGCGGCGCAGCGATCGCCGGAGTCGACCCGGGCCGCTGTCTGGTGATCGAGAACGCGCCTATGGGCGTCGAGGCCGGTGTGGCGGCCGGATGTTTCACTGTGGCGGTGACTACAGGGCCTATCCCCGAAAAGGCCATGACCGATGCCGGGGCGCATTTTGTGGCCCGCTCGATGCCTGAGTTCGCACGCCTGCTCGAAGAGTCGCTATCATGATAATCTATACCGGCAATCCGTTCGACGAACTGCGGCGGCAGGCTGCCGGACGCCGTGTTGCCGTCGTGACCGACAGCAACGTAGCTCCGCTGCTGCCTACTACGGGCTATGACACAATCGTCATCTCTGCCGGCGAAGAGAACAAGACGCTTGCTACGGTCGGGGAGGTCTGGAACCGCATGGTCGACCTCAGGCTCAGGCGTGGTGATGTCGTAGCCTGTATCGGTGGCGGCGTGGTGACAGATCTCGGCGGCTTCTGCGCCGCCACGTTCAAGCGCGGTCTTTCCTGCATAAACGTGCCGACTACGATTCTCGGCGCCGTCGATGCCGCCGTCGGTGGCAAGACAGGCTTCGACTTCCGTGGCCTGAAAAACGAGATAGGGGCGTTCAGTATGCCCGAGGCCGTCATTGTTTCCGATATTTTCTATGCCACCCTTCCGCGGCGCGAGCGGCTGAGCGGCTACGGCGAGATGCTTAAGCATGCTCTTCTCGACTCCCCCGCGGCTTTCGCGCGTTTCACCGAGATGACGCCCGACGAAGTCCGCCTCGATGACATACGCCGCAGTGTGGCCCTTAAAGAGCGCATCGTCGCCGCCGATCCGCGCGAGGGCGGTCTGAGGCGCATCCTGAATCTCGGTCACACCGTCGGTCATGCTCTCGAAGAACTGCTGCTCGAGAAAGGCACCCCCGAAAGCCATGGCGCCTGCGTAGCCCGTGGTATCGTTGCCGAACTGGCCAATTCGCGCATCAACGCCGGCCTCGACTCGACGGTTCTCTACGCGGCGGCCACACTCGTCCGCAACCTCTACGGCCCGATGCCCGCGACCTGCGGCGACTATCCGCGTCTTCTCGAGCTGATGGCCCGCGACAAGAAAAACCGCCGCGCCGATCTCCTGACCCTCGTCGAGCTCTCCGCACCCGGCCACGCCACCGTCGCCGACCGCCCCCTCGCTGACGCCACCGCCATGCTCGACCTCGCCGCCGACCTCCTTGCCTGACCTGCCAAGTTAATAAATTCCGAGAGAAATTGCCGGTTCCGCCTGTAGGGACGCGCTTCTGCGCGTCCGCCAAATGGTTGGATGCAAACATATTAGTCTGGGCTCAATGATTTCATAAAGTCAGGCAGACAGCACTTGTCGGCTTGTCGATCGCTGATATATATATATATGTAAGTTCCCTCTAAATAATTGGTAGTATAGGGCAGCACTGCATTGTCGCCTAAATGATTGGGCGATAACGATTTGGCGGACGCGATGAATCGCGTCCCTACGTGCGGTCGCGGCAATTCGCTTCGAAATATATCAGAGGGGATGTATCCGGATCCGGTTACACCCCCCCTGCTGTTGATTACACGTATCTATTAGCGTATCACGCACTTGCGCGTGCTATTGGCACCGCGCAGTATGTAGAAGCCCGGCGTGAGCTGAGATGTTGAGCTGACTGAGCGCGCCACACAAACGCCGTTGAGGTTGTAGGCATCAAACTCCCCTTTGAGATTGCCGTTATCGGCGTAGATGGAGTCTATGGCGTCAAATTTTCCTACTCCGATAGCGGGCGAAATGGTCTGTATCATGCTGTTTCCGGCCTCGTCGATGAGGGTTATGCGCAGGTCAATCAGCAGGTTGTCGCCGTCATACTCCACGTCGGAGAGCTTGCCGCGGTAATAGTCGCCGAATCCGGAAACTGTTTTCGACAGTTCGGTATCCTCAGCGATTTCCACGGGAGAGAAGGCCTCGGTGCCGTGAAGGGCCTGCTCAAGCCTGACTTCAGCGAGCGGAGCCTGTTTTATTGAATTACGGTTACGGTTGAAGTCACCTGCCGAAAACTGCACAGCCGCGTCGGAAACTTTGTCAAACATATTTGTGATCATGCCGTTGCTGTCGCGCGTCTGCAACATCGCGAGCGACGGAGTGAAACGGTCGGCATCCTCACCTTCGGTGTAGGTAATCACGGTAGTGTTCTTTCCGGGCGCGTTTCCTACGGAGTAGTTGCTGTTGGTGAAAGTGTATGTTACCTTGCCTTTGGTGCCCTCTTCGACATGGCCGAGAATCCAGTCTTTGAAACCGTCGTAAGCGGAGCACACTGTTTCGCCGTCAAGAGAAATCGTCCCTTGCAGGTTGAGCATGTCGGAGGTGCGCAGTTCACCGCCTATTCCCACATAGTTGACTTGCGGAACAAACACCGGCTTGTCCGACTGAGTGCGCATTTCCTTTATATATACTGTTGAGACAGGAAAAGAGTTGCCGAAAACCGGAGCCTCTTCCTGTGTGAAGCTGAATCCTGCGTGGCCCGGCAGTAAGGTAACATTGTTGTTTGCGGGTCGGATGCCACCGAAATATGGGAATGCGTTGGATACGATGAATTGCATCTTTCCGTCGGCATAAATCATCGGCGGGGTATAAACACCATGCTGTGTGCGAACCCAGTTTTCTTCATCAAACCTATCGGAGTCAATCATGGCGGCAATAGCGCTCACCTGCATCAGGGCATCTTTTGAAGAGGGCTCGCAGATGCTGAAATGAGGCGCTTCGCCATATTGCCACAGATCTATCATGAAAGCTTTGCTCCGTCCGTTGAAAACGCAAATCGGCAGCACGCGAGCACTGAATTTGTCGATGTTATCGGTATTGTAGGCAGGCGTATGGGTTAAAAGGGAAGTCCCGTCAAAACGGTGATACAAATCCGGATTATTGGTTACAAGTTTGTTTTTTGAACCTGTAGTTTCAAGCGGAGTAAGAAACATATCCGTGTTTTCATCGATTTCAAGAGCATGGTCAGGAGCCTGCGGTATGATATACCGGGCCTGACAGAAACGGATGTCATCGGAACAGTCGTTGACAAGAACGTCAAATTTGCGTTCGTCGGATATGCCGGTCGCGTTGTTAATATACGAGGCGCCTCCGCACAACATGGCTGATGGGCTCCATGTGTCCCATACGGTTACATTAGTGTCGATAAATGTGATATAAGTGTTGGATCCTTCATAGCTCCAGATATATTCATAAGTTTCGGGATCAACCCCCATGAGCCGCGGATATGTGGTGAGTTCTCCGTCAGGGTTATAGCTGCGGAATTCTATGAGGTTGGTGGCCTCTGCCACATCAATGTTTATTTCCTGAGTCTCAGTCGAGCCTTTTATCCCTTCCTTTATGATATAAGTAAATTCAGGAATACCGCTGACATCGGAAACTCCCATCTCATAAGTTGTCTGGAATATACACACAATCACCGATTCGCTCTCGTCACCGAGGTAGATGTAGGGGTTATACTCGTCGGCCTGCACGAAGTCGTAGGCGTCCTTTGTGAAAATGTCGCATGCCGCAAGCTCATATTTTTCTGAGTCGTATATGAAATTCAGTTTTATGGGCTGAATGTCGGAACGCGAGGGAACGCTGTACTTCGGTGTCCCGGAGTATGTTTTTACAACCTGAGGCTTGAGGATGCAAGGCGCATGTCCGGCCATGGCAGGAAGAGCCGCGGCAATAGCTAATGAAATGAATAGTTGTAGTTTCATGATTATTGGTGATATAATTATTGGTGATATATGTCCCGGATGGGGACGGTGGGTTAAAATGTTGGGTAACATTATCGGTGCAAAAGTATGTCGTGACGGGTGGCATTGCAATTTGTGTATGGTAGACAAAGGGTAGACAAAACGGAACGGTACTCTCTTTATCTGTTTTTGTGTTAATTTAGCCGTATGAAACAAGCCATAATATCACTGTTGTTGCTGGTGCTCATGTCAGGATGCGTGCCGCGGGGAGCCAATCGGCTCGGACGCGCCCCGATAACCCCGGCCGTCGATTCGCTGAGCGCGCTGATGGATCATGCACTGGCCACCGGCCAGAGCGACGACTCGCTGCGGCGTCTGCTTGGTGAGATAGAAAGCTGCTGTGCTGACAGCACCCCTTTGGGAGTCTCGCGGCTGGTGTATTACCGGGAGAGTCTCCGGGCAGAGCAATCCGACACCACAGGACAGATCCTCGTTACTCAGGCTCTGTCGCGCCTCGACTCCGCGACATACACCTATGATTATATGAGGCTCAAATCGCTTGAAGCGGGTCGCTTCGAGAAATCGCCCGTCAAGGCATTTGCCATACTTTCGGAAACTGCGGCTTACTGGAAGGCCATCGGCGACTCGACGATGCTCATATCTGACCTTCACAACATAGGCCGGCTGATGTGGAATATAGGAGAGTATAAGCGAAGTCTGGAATACGGCGACAGCGCCATTGCCGTAGCGCGGGCCACTGGTAATGAGCGCGAACTGCTCAGAATGCTCAGCAACAGGGCCGTAGTGCTCAACAAGATGGGAAAACGCCGTGATGCGCAGGCCATTATGCGCAATCTCGCCGGGAATGAAGCGCTTAGAAATGACACGTCGCTTTATTATGATTTTTGCTGTAACGCCACAGAGTTGCTTGGCAATCCGGCCTACCTTGACACTGCCCGCAGACTGTATGACGTTCGTCAGCACCCCGACAAAGTCTATTTCGTAGATTATCTCACACACGTGCTTCACCAGAAAGAACCCGAGGTGTGCGACATCATCGACCGACGCCTGTGGAATGTTCTTGACTCGCTGCAATCGCCTGAAATGCGATGGATGGTAATCGAGACCCACTATCTCGCCCTGCGCCGCCATGGCGATGCCGCCGGAGCGCTTCGCTGCCTCGAAGAGATGATGAGGCTTCGCGATTCCATTGATAGGGCGCAGCAAACACATGAAGTAATTAATCTTGAGCGACGTCGCGAGCTACATACCTACAAGGCGCTTACTGATACGAACCGGCGTATGGCCAGAATTAAGATCGCATTTACTGCAATAATTGTGGCGCTTATCGTGGCGGCGGTGGCCATTGCGGTGTGGCGCTACATTGAACGCATGAAGCGGCAGTCGCGTCAGCGGGCCGTGGAGCTCAGCCGTGAGCGCAAGAGCCTTGTCGCCTCCATGTCGATCCTCGATGGCAAGAACAATATGCTTGAGAAAATCGAAGAGAAGGTGCGCGACCTTGAATCACGGGGCAACATCGGTCATAGCGATGCCCTCTCCATAACCTCTGCTATTCAGCTTCACAAGAGCGGACGCGAGGAAGACGATAAATTCATAGAATCGTTCCAGCGACTCCATCCTCATTTCTTCACCAGAATGCGCGAGAGCTATCCGACGCTTACGGCGGCTCAATTGAAGCTGGGCGCCTATCTGGTTATGGGGATGACGTCAAAGCAGATATGCCGTATGCTGCTCATACAGCCCGACGCCGTCAAGAAGCGCCGCTACCGCCTGCGCCAGTCGATGGGGCTCAGCTCCGAAGAGTCGCTTGAGGACGAACTTCACCGCATAGCCGACTCCTGCAACTGAGATTTATCCATTCAACTGTTTTGTCGCCCTTTTGTCCGCCGTGAAGCTATATCTGCGGAGTTGCTGAGTTCGTATATTTGCCGCCGGGTAGCATTTCAAAAACTGTCGCCGGTCAGGCAGTCTTCTTTCATATTATCCGGGAGCGAAAGGGCCGGCCGCTCCGATATTCAGTAACTATTTATGAGAATTTTACTTTTTTTACTGGCAGTGTTGCCTATTGCTGCCTCTGCCGCAAGTTCTCTGCCTGAAATAAACACCACCACGGCACCTCGGCGTATAGTAGCAGCTGCGAAAGCAGGGGGCCGCACGGTGACTGTTACCCTCAAAGGCTCAGAAAGTGCTCCCCCCGCATCGCTGGTCTGGCTCAGTAAGGAGGAAGTTGTGGCTGCGGAAGAGTTTACAGAAGGAAACCCTGTAGAGACTCTCTCTGATGTAATGCTACCTCCGAATGTATGGGTTATGGTGGCACTGTTTCAAGGCGATGGCAAATATTTCTATGTGATTCATGACGGCATTGACACCTCGAAGGAGGTGAACTTCGCTTTCGATGTTGCCGAAGCTACCCACAATGTCGACTTTGCGTTAGTGATGCCTGATGGCATGGCTCCCGACTTTGCCCTGTGGAAAAAAGTCGACGGACAGGAAGTGCAGGTCAAGGATGGCAACATCTACGGTGCGGATCTGTGCACCTCGATATGCAATGTCAACTTCAAAAACCTCACACTCGCGCAGATATGGGGCTTTGCCGGATCATTCAAGGACGGGAGCAACCCTGATGAATTTGTAGATGCGTTCAATATTGTCACCAACAAACTTAGCGACGACTATTATTACATACAGAACTGGAACGCCGTCTGCCCCGATTATACCCTCGTGGCTGCTCTGGAGGCACGCCCCGGCGACAGCGGCCCGGCAACAAATTCGACTGACGACTACAGGACTGTGAATGTTGAGGAAAAACCGTCGGCACTCGCGGCGGAATTCACTCGCTATCCGGCATCTTTTCTCTTTGAGACTATAGAGGGGCGCATGATCGGCTTCCGTGGCCCTGTGAACGTGAGGTTCAAGCCATCGTTGCGCCTGCTTGATGCCACTTCACGGAGAAGTGACTTCTGGGTAGGTTACTCTGTCAACGAGCTTGCCGACGAGGGCACGCTGTACCAGCTCAACAATTTTTACCGCATGATAAAGTTAACAGGAGAATCGGCGTCGCCCGGCCTGTTCAATATGGCGGGACTCGATATCCCGTTCTGCGGGCCATGGTGCACCCCTCCCGGGGGAGAGTGGACCGGAGAAAGCTGGCTCAGTTTTAACCCCGTAGGGGAGATTGCCGCTGATGAGACCATAGTATACGGCAACGACTGTCCTATCGCAGTGATGACGCCGCGCTTCCCTGAGGGAAAACGATATACCCCTTCGGTGGGGCTCAGTTATATAGGCCGTCAAGGCGATTACCGCGGCGCCGACCTGTATTTCGCTGATATTACACTTGAAAAAGAGGGCGAGGTGAAAGCTTCGGGATTTACCGGCCTGTATACATGGTGCGACACTCATGGCAAGGAGCTGCGCGACGGGGTGTGGACACTGCGCGCAGAAAACCGCAATGTCTCAGTCGATGATATCGAAGGGAGCAACACGAGCGAGTTTGTTTTCGGCAATGAGGAACAATTTCCTCCCGCGCTGCAGATGTTGCAGATGCGTGATGCCGCAGGCCGTATAACCGACCGGATAGAGAGCGCCGACGGAGCACGCCTTGAGATAGCAGGTGGCCTCTTTGATTATCACTATGGCTCCACCGGAAGCTGGTTCACTCTCTCCGACGAGGAACCGCGCATAATCGTGGAGTACGCCCCTGCGGGAAGTGACAACTTCAGGGCGCTGACTCTGACGCGCGAGCCCGATAAGGATTATATGCCCGGCTACGGCCTTTTTTACTCCGCCGGACTCGGGCAGGTGACATCGACAGGATGGCATGACCTGAGAGTGACTATGTCCGACGCTTACGGAAACAGCGCGGTGCAGACACTTCGGCCCGCTATGTGGATAGGGAAGGCCGGGAGCATTGCGGTGACAGCCGCCGACGTCGCCGCTGATGATGACGGCGAATACTATGACCTTGCCGGCCGTCGAGTCTGCGGACAGCTTGCCCCCGGCATATACGTGAAGCCCGGCAGGCTGGTTATAGTGAAATAAGATATGGTCTGGAATAACAGTACGCACGCGGTTGCTTAGCGCAGCTTCAGCCCCCTCGCCGCGATAAAATATATGGGGCGCGCCGACCGGCGCGCCCCATTATGCTTACATTTAGATATTTGGAGGATTGCAATCTCGAGCTGATGGCCCACGACAAGAAGAACTCCCTCGCCGCCGACCTCCTGAGCTGACATAAGCAGTGGCAATTGCTAAATAATGTTATTCTGTTGACAGGGTCGGCAATTATGGCTAATTTTGCGGTTGAGTGAATAAATCCATCCTCAGCTCTCCCTCTGCGTCTCTTCAGGAGGCATCATTCATCTCTCCCGGCGACCTTCGAAGCCGCCTTTTGCCATGCAAAAATAAAAAAACATCATAAATGACTCGTAAATGGAATTACGAACCCTTAACATCGGAAGAGCAGCGGCTGGAAAACGACCTGGCCCATCACTATGCCGGCGCGCCCGTAATTAGCGAGTTGCTGGTGCAGCGTGGCATTACGACGGTTGACGAAGCCGAGCGCTTCTTCCACCCGTCGCTGCGCTATCTCCACGACCCGTTTCTCATGCCGGGAATGGATCGCGCTGTCGAGCGGCTCAACAAGGCTTTGGGTTCTAAGGAAAGAATCCTGGTGTATGGCGACTACGACGTCGACGGGACAACCGCCGTCGCTTTGGTCTATAAATACATCCGGAACTTCTATTCAAACATCGACTACTACATACCCACCCGCGACGACGAGGGGTATGGCATCTCCAACGCCGTCATCGACATGGCGGCCGAACAGGGGGTGAAACTCATTATCATTCTCGACTGCGGCATAAAGGCCAATGCCGAGATCGCCTATGCCCGTTCGCTCGGCATAGACTTCATCATCTGCGACCACCACGTACCCGACGAGGAATTGCCCGACGCTGTCGCCATCCTCAATCCGAAGCTCGAGGGGAGCACCTATCCGTGCAGCCACCTCAGCGGATGCGGCGTGGGCTTCAAGTTCATGCAGGCGTTCGCCATGAGTAACGCCCTCGCCCCGGCCGATCTCGAGGGAATGCTCGATCTGGTGGCTGTCAGCATCGCCGCCGACCTCGTGCCGATGGTCGACGAGAACCGCGTCATGACCTACCATGGCCTGCGGCGTCTCAACAGCAATCCGAACCTCGGGCTGCGCGCTATCATACGCATTTGCGGCCTCGTCGGAAAGGAGATAACAATCAGCGACGTTATCTTCAAGATCGGGCCGCGCATCAACGCCAGCGGACGAATGCAGAGCGGACGCGAGGCTGTCGAGCTGCTCGTGGCCCGCGACAGCACCGACGCCCTCCATCGTGCCCGCGCCATCGACCAGTATAACCGCGACCGCAAGGAACTCGACAAGCGCATCACCGAAGAGGCCAACGATATCATCTCGCAGCGTGGAGAGGCCGAGGCCGACAAGAAGGCGCTCGTCATCTACAACAAGAACTGGCACCGGGGAATTATCGGTATCGTGGCCTCGCGCCTGACTGAGCTCTATTACAAGCCGAGCGTCGTGCTCACGCTCAGCAACGGCCTGGCAACCGGCTCAAGCCGTTCGGTGCAGGGATTCGATGTCTACCGCGCCGTTGAGAGCGCACGCGATCTGCTCGAGAATTTCGGCGGCCACACCTACGCCGTCGGGCTTTCGCTCAAAGAGGAAAACATTCCCGAGTTCTCGCGCCGCTTCGAGGAATACGTGGCCAAAAACATACTTCCGTCGCAGCGTCAGCCTCTGCTCGAGATCGACGCCGTCATAACCTTCAGCGAGATAACGTCTACGTTCTTCGCCATGCTGAACCGCTTCAATCCTTTCGGGCCCGGAAACCAGAAGCCTGTGTTCTGCACCCGCAACGTCAAGGATTTCGGAACGTCGAAGCTCGTCGGACGCCGCAGCGAGCATATAAAGCTCGAACTTGTCGACGACACCAGTGGCAAGGTCTACAACGGCATAGCGCTCAATATGGCCCGCCATTTCGAGCATATCCACGCCGGCTTGCCCTTCGACATCTGCTACACTATCGAAGACAACAAGCACTACCCCGGCGGAGGCGCCCTGCAGCTCCAGATCAAGGAAATCCGTCCGGCGCGCCCGTAGGGACGCGCTGAGGCCATTAATTTAAAATTCTTCCGAGCAAATTATCCTGTCCGAGCGTAGGGACGTGCCTTTGGCACGTTTCATAAGCGTTTGGCAGTCAGCGGGCCGCGATGCTACGTGCCGAAGGCACGTCCCTACGCCAGGGCGTTTCTGATACTTTAAGTTAATATCGGCCACGGTATAGAATATTTTTGTCATCATCTGCCAAGTGAACTCACCGTCAGCAAACCATTCCGACCTCGCTCTCAGGCTTCTGAAGAAGCACTGGGGCTACGACAGTTTCAGGCCCCTGCAAGCCGACATCGTGGCCTCGGTCATGGCAGGCCGCGACACCCTCGGACTGATGCCGACCGGTGGCGGAAAGTCGATAACGTTTCAGGTGCCGGCTCTCGCTTTCGACGGTGTCACCCTCGTTGTGACTCCGTTGATTTCGCTGATGAAGGATCAGGTCGACAATCTCAGGGCCGCAGGGGTGCGCGCCCTCTATTTCTACAACGGAATGTCGCGCGCCGAGCAGCGTCTTGCCGTCGACAGGATGGTGCTCGGAAAGGTGAAGCTCGTCTATGTGTCGCCCGAGAAGCTGAAAACCCGGTCGTTTCTCGACAGTCTGCGTCAGGCCGACATCAGCCTGATTGTTGTCGACGAGGCCCACTGTATCTCGCAGTGGGGCTATGATTTCCGGCCGAGCTATCTCGAGATAGCGGCTGTGAGGAAACTCTTTCCCGACGCTCCGCTGCTGGCGCTGACGGCCACGGCCACTCCCGAGGTCGTCGACGACATTATGGCGCGCCTCGAGTTCCGCGGGCGAAACGTGTTCTCGATGAGCTTCGCGCGCGACAATCTGAGCTATATCGTGCGCTATGCCGAGGTCAAGGAGCAGAAGCTGCTACAGATTCTTCAGAACACGTCGGGATGCTCGATCGTCTACACGCGCTCGCGCCGCCGCACCCGCGAGATCGCCGATCTTTTGCGCGCTGCCGGAATCAGTGCCGATTTCTATCATGCCGGGCTCGACCCCGACCAGAAAGCCGAGCGCCAGACGCGATGGAAAAACAATGAAGTGAGGGTGATGGTGGCCACCAACGCCTTCGGAATGGGCATCGACAAGCCCGACGTGCGCCTCGTTGTCCACTACGATATTCCCCCCTCGATCGAGGAATATTATCAGGAGGCCGGGCGCGCCGGACGCGACGGGCGCCCAGCGTTCGCGGTCGTCATAGCCGCCCGGACAGACAAGGGGCTTCTGACGCGCCGCCTTGCCGAGGCTTTTCCGCCTAAGGACTATATCAGGCGCGTTTATGAACTGGCCGGGAATTTCCTCAATGTGGCAGTAGGTAGCGGCTTCGAAAAGCTCTATGCCTTCGATTTCGCGAAATTCTGTATGCTCTTCAACTTGCGCGAGGCTCCGACGCGGTCGGCGCTGACGCTGCTGACGCGCGCCGGATATATCGAGTATTCCGACGAGACGGAGACGCGTTCGCGCGTTATGGTGACGCTCGACAAGCAGGAGCTTTACGATCTGAGGCTCGATGCTGTGTCAGACCGCGTTCTGCAGATGCTTCTGCGCACCTACACAGGCCTTTTCTCCGATTTCCAGTATATCAGCGAGCCGATGCTGTCGCGCACGCTGATGATCGATCAGCAGCAGGTCTACGAGGCGCTGCTGACCCTCGCCCGCGAGCGTGCCATTGTCTATGTGCCGCGGCGTTCGACCCCATATATCCTCTACACGACCTCGCGCGAACTGCCGCGCTATGTCGAGCTTCCGCTTGCCGTCTACGAGCATCAGCGGGCACGCATGGAGGCACGTATCGAGGCCGTGAAGCGCTATGTGTTCTCGCGCACTGACTGCCGTCAGGCCATGATGCTCGAATATTTCGGTCAGAAAGAGGCGGAAGACTGCGGACGCTGCGATGTATGCCGCTCGCGCGCTGTTTCCGCGCGTCCTGTTTCTGAGATCGAGGCTAAGATTCTCGAGATGGTCGGAGTGCAGCGGTCTATGCCGGCTTCGGTGATATGCCGCTGGACCGGAGGTGATTCCGACGAGGTGATGGCCGTAATCCGCAGTCTTGCCGACCGCGGGCGTCTGCGCCTGTCGGGTGTCATGGTCTCTGCGGCCGACTGAGGCGTCAGAGATGGAGAATGCGGTAGTCGCGCGGATAGAGATTGTTGGCGCGGTTGCCGAGGTTCTTGACGAAACCTAACGGGCGGCCGCCGAATGTCAGCAGCAGATAGCCGCGCGGCGCTCCGTCGAGCCTCAGCGCCTCGGCGCGCAGATAGCTCAGCGCAGTCTCTCTGTCGACCTCGAATTGCGCGAAGGCGCCGGCGTTCAACGCTGTCGACATTGCCAGAGAGTGGGCCGGAATTATGTCGTGCCCTTTCAGAGTGGCAACGACAATGCCGTCGTGGATAGCTGTGATTCCCTTTGTCGAGCTGATGCGCTCGCGCAGCGGCTCCCATAGGGTGGGGAAGGCGTTTATGCGGTCGCCGTCGGCGCGCAGCGTAAGCTCTCCGATTGTCCATTCCGCTACCTCGGCGGGAATTTTCTGCCGGGTGCTTTTGTGTCGCTGAGCGACTTCGCGCCGGGAGCCGTCGGGTTTTCTCATTACGGTCATGAAAAGCCCTTCGCCGCGTATGCGTCCCGGAATGAATCTGTAGCAGGGGAGAGCGGTGGCGATGCCTGACGCGATGCCCCACGACGGGTCGACAGTGATTTCCACAGCTTCGCCGCCGAGATCGTCGGCGATGTGTGCAGCGACAGCCTCGTTCTCTACGGTGTTGAACGTGCAGGTCGAATAAATAAGGTAGCCTCCAGGGGCAACGCATTCCCAGAGCGAGTCGACAATCGCGCGCTGAAGGGCGGCGCAGTCTTTAATCAGGCGCGGACTCCACTGCGCTATCGCCTCAGGTTCCTTGCGCATCATCCCTTCGCCACTGCAGGGGACGTCGGCGGCGACGATGTCGAACGTCAGCCCCGCCGAAGCAAGCGAGCGGGCATCGGCGCGGGTCAAGATGACTCCCGGATTGCCCCATTTGACAATATTCTCGCGCAGCACGGCGGCGCGCTGCGGCACGGCTTCGTTGGCCACAACGACGCTCCCGGCGGGTAGGGCGTCGAGAGCGCAGGTCGTCTTGCCGCCAGGAGCGGCGCAGGCATCGAGATAGCTGACGGGGCCGCGGCAGGCCGTCAGCTGCCTGACGACATGTCCTATGAACATCGACGAGGCGTCCTGAACATAATAGCCCCCCTGATGAAACAGCGGATCGAGCGTGAACTGCGGCCTGCGGTCGAGATAGCGCCCCGTTCCGGGCAGCCATGCCACCGGCTCCCCCTCAGGCGCTTCAATCTCCTTTCCGGCATTGGCGCGCACTGCCACCGACGGCTCTGTTGTCGCGAGCACGTCGGGCAACGACGCCATCGGACCGAAAGAAAGCCCTTCGATCATGCTGACGAATCCCTCGGGGAGGGTGCGGCTCATAGATTCTCCACCTCGCGCTTGAAGGCGATCATTTTCAGGGCGGCGTCGACACATTCCGAACCCTTGTCGCCTGCTTCACCGCCGGCGCGGTCGAGTGCCTGCTGCTCGTTGTCGACAGTGAGCACGCCGAAAATTACCGGAGTGTCGACGTCGGCGTTAAGTTGGGTTACGCCCTGCGTAACGCTCTGGCAGACGTAGTCGAAATGAGGTGTGCCGCCGCGGATGACGCAGCCGAACACGATGACGGCATCGAACATACCCGATTCTATGAGCTGCGATGCGGCGAATGTGAGCTCTACGGCGCCGGGTACCGTGAAATACTTGCAGCTGTCGCTTCCGTAGCCTAACTCCCTGAAGCGCGCGAGGGCGTTGCCGACGAGCTTTTCGTTGACTGCGGAATTCCATTCTGTCGAAACGATGGCGACCGATACATTCTCCAGAGCTGGAGGAGGGGTCAGGGGTACATTTTGTGACATTGCGGTAGTTGCTTTTATTTCGGGAAAACTTTGTGCCAGATGCCGAGAATATCGAGTTTGCGGCTCTTGGCGTTGAATAGAATATCCACAATGCGGCGGTGTTCGGTTTCGGCCCCGAGTTTTGTCGCTTTGTGGAGCAGGGTGTTCAGAAGGTGTATGCCTTTGTCGCGTGTGGCCTTGACGTTCAGAAGGCTCTCGCCGAGGTCAATCGACATGGCCAGCTGCGCAAGATCCATTTCCGGTGCTATGCGCGTGTGATATTTCAGGGCGCGGCTCAGATATTGGATGGCCTCGCGGTGGCGCCCCATCTGGGCGAGTGTGCGCCCTTCGGTGTGGAGCGATTCGATGAGGTGGACTGTAGCATCTTCGATGCCGGCGTTGACCTGCTCGAGATATGTCGTTGTGGCAACCTGATAGTGGGCCAGCAGATTGGCCTGACGCAGGCGCGAGCGGTAGATCGACGAAGCTGCGGTCTGTGCCAGAATATGGGCCGGGCCGTAGCGGTCGGGGTTGATGCGGGCGAGACGCTCGAAAACCTTCAGGGCCTTCTCGAGCTCGCGTTCGGCCTGCTTGTATTCGCCGCGCGATGAGTGGAGCAGGGCCACATCGGTCAGCAGCGCGCCCAGAACCGACAGGAAAGGCTCGTCTTTGCGCTTGGGCTCCTGAGCGAGCTGAGTCAGCGCAGCTGCTGCCGTGGTGGCGGCCTCTTCGGCAAGATCCGCTTCGAGCTGCAGGGCTGTGATAAGCTCAAGCAGGGCGGTGTGGATGTCGTTGATATATTGTTCGTCGCGCCCTTCGCTGTTTTCGAACGCTATGGCGTCGGCTTCGCGCAGAATCTCTATTGCTGCGGCAAATTCGCCCCGCGAGGCCCGGTCGACGGCAATAGAGCGGAAGAAGTCGTAGACGACGTTGAACTCGGCCTGATACAGGGTTTTGCGCAGCTCGGTCAGTGACGCCGTGTGGGCGTGACGTCGGAGCTCGTCGACCCCGGCTGAAGGGGTTATGAATGATTTTTCGAGTGATGCTGTTTTCATAGACAGTCGTTTTTATCGGGGCAGTGACGCGTCGGTGCGCGATTTCTGCCCGAGGTAGCCGCCGTGGTGACGGCGTGCGTAGTCGGCGGTTGTGAACCCGGTCAGCTTCATGACGTTGACAACGAGTATGTCGCCTATGACGGTCATCAGTGTCGTCGACGTTGTCGGCGTCAGACCGAGCGGACACACTTCGGGAGCGCCCCCGGTCAGCAGCGTCACTGTCGACAGCCGGGCAAGCTCGCTGTCGGGATGGCTCGTGATGACGATAACGGGAATGTCGGCGTAGAGGCGGTGGGTCAGCTCGACAAGCTCGATGATTTCGCGGGTCTTTCCCGAGTTGCTGATGAGCAGCATTATGTCGTTCGGCTGTAGAATGCCTAAGTCGCCGTGCTGGGCTTCGCTGGGATGGAGGTTGACGGCGGGGGTGCCTGTCGACGAGAATGTCGTCGAGATATTCAGGGCTATCTGTCCCGCTTTGCCCATGCCTGAGGTGACGAGCTTGCCGCCGCGACGGTGAACGTGCTCAATGATAAGCTCTACGGCGCGATCGTATGCGTCGCTGACTGGAATTGTGAGCAGGGCTGCGCTCTCGGCTGCGATTATCCCGCGCATGGTTTCCTGGACTGATGATTCTGCCATTTCAGGTCGGTTTTTTATTAGCCTCGCAAAAGTAAACAAAAAAAACGACTCTCGTCCTCTTCCGTCCGACAAATTGAAAAACCGCCCCGGCGCGCGGGGCACCGGGGCGGCTGTCTGTGACGTCGGTCTGACGGATTATTTCACGATGGGCTCGCCTTCGCCGTCGGGATCCTGACCCCACTGCTGACGGGCCAGACGACGGTAGTTGTTGTAGCGCCACTGGGCGTTCTTCTTGGCGGCTGCGAAGAGCTCGTCGGCCTCTTTCGGGTAGAGCTTCTTGACCGATGCGAAGCGAACTTCGCCGCCGAGGAAGTCGTCGAAGAGATCCCAGTTGGGCTCTTTGCTGTCGAGGGTGAAGGGGTTCTTGCCTTCGTTCTCGAGTTCGGGGTTGTAGCGCCAGAGGTGCCAGTAGCCGCATTCTACGGCAGCGGCTTCTTCGGCCTGGGCGTGTCCCATGCCGCGACGGATGCCGTGGTTGATACAGGGTGAGTAGGCGATTATTATCGACGGGCCGGGATATGCCTCGGCTTCGCGGATAGCCTTGAGGGTCTGGGCCTGGTCGGCGCCCATGGCAATCTGCGCGCAGTAGACATAGCCGTAGGTCGAGGCGATAAGTCCGAGGTCTTTCTTGCGGATACGCTTGCCGCCGGCGGCAAATTTGGCGATGGCGCCCAGCGGGGTCGATTTCGAAGCCTGGCCGCCGGTGTTCGAATAGACTTCGGTGTCGAGCACGAGGATGTTGACATCCTCACCGCTGGCCAGAACGTGGTCGAGGCCGCCGAAGCCGATGTCGTAGCTGGCTCCGTCGCCGCCGATGATCCACTGGCTGCGTTTTACCAGATACTGCTTGCGGTCGAGAATCTCGCGGCAGGTCGGGCAGCCGCAGGCTTCGCAGAGAGGTATGAGCTTGTCGGCGATGGCGCGGGTGGCGTCGCCGTCGTTGAATTTCTCGAGCCATTCGGCCGCCAGGGAGTGGATTTCGTCGGAGCACGACGGGCAGTCGACAGCTTTCTTCACCGATTCGGCGAGCACGGCGCGCTGGTTGTCGGTGGCAATCTTCATGCCGAGACCGAATTCGCAGAAGTCCTCGAAGAGGCTGTTGGCCCAGGCGGGGCCGTGGCCGGCGGCGTTGACGGTGTAGGGGGTCGACGGAACAGAGCCGCTGTAGATCGACGAGCAGCCGGTTGCGTTGGCCACCATCTCGCGGTCGCCGAAGAGCTGGGTGATAAGTTTCACGTAGGGGGTTTCGCCGCAACCCGAGCAGGCGCCCGAGAATTCGAACAGAGGTGTGGCGAACTGGCTGTTCTTCACGTTCTGTTTGATGTCGACGAGATTCTGCTTCGAGCTGACGTTGCTGATGCAGTAGTCCCACTCTTTCTGAAGCGGAAGCTGCGATTCGAGCGGCTTCATTGTCAGAGCCTTGTTGCCGCGCTTGCCGGGACATACATCGACGCAGTTGCCGCAGCCGAGACAGTCGAGCTGGTCGACGGCCTGAATGAAGCGCATTCCTGCGAAAGTCTTGCCGATGGCGGCCAGAGTGCGGTCTTCGCCGAAGGGAGCGCCTTCCATCTCTTTGGCGTCGAGCACGAACGGACGGATGCAGGCGTGGGGGCAGACGTAGGCGCATTTGTTACACTGGATGCAGTTTTCGGGATCCCATTCGGGAACGAAAGCCGCTACGCCGCGTTTTTCGCTGGCGGCTGTGCCGAGAGGCCACGTTCCGTCTTCGATGCCCTTGAAGGTCGAAACGGGCAGCAGGTCGCCGTCCTGAGCGTTGATCGGACGCACGACGTTGGCGATGAAGGGGGTGTCGCCCGGATGTGCGGGAGCCGGCTCTTCGGCGAGGCTGCTCCATGCGGGGTCAACGTCGAGCTTGCGGTATTCGCCGCCGCGGTCTACGGCTGCGAAGTTCTTGTCGACAACGTCCTGACCTTTCTTGCCGTAGCTCTTGACGATGAATTTCTTCATCTGTTCTACGGCGAGGTCTACGGGGATAACCTCGGTTATGCGGAAGAAGGCGCTCTGGAGAATGGTGTTCGTGCGGTTGCCGAGACCGATTTCCTGAGCTATCTTCGTTGCGTTGATATAGTAGACGTTGATATTGTTGTCGGCGAAATATTTCTTCACCTTGGCGGGCAGATTGTCGGCAAGCTCCTGACCCTCCCAGATTGTGTTGAGCAGGAATGTGCCGCCGCGCTGAAGACCGCGGGTAACGTCATACATGTGGAGGTAGGCCTGAACGTGGCAGGCTACGAAGTTCGGGGTGTTGACCAGATAGGTCGAACGGATGGGATGGTTGCCGAAACGGAGGTGAGAGCAGGTGAAACCGCCGCTCTTCTTCGAGTCGTAGCTGAAATAGGCCTGACAGTATTTATCGGTGTTGTCGCCGATAATCTTGATGGAGTTCTTGTTGGCTCCGACAGTTCCGTCGGCTCCGAGGCCGTAGAACTTGGCCTCGAAGATTCCTTCGCCGCCCAGCGCCATTTCCTCTTTGGGAGGAAGCGAGGTGAAGGTGACGTCGTCGACGATGCCGATAGTGAAGTGGTTCTTCGGTTCGGGAAGCTGAAGGTTCTCGAACACGCTGATAATCTGAACCGGAGTAGTGTCTTTCGACGACAGACCGTAGCGGCCGCTGACGATGACAGGAGCGTCGTTGCAGCCTTTGAAGGCCTCGACGATATCGAGATAAAGAGGTTCGCCGGCAGCTCCGGGTTCTTTGGTGCGGTCGAGAACGGCGATGCGCTTCACGGTCTTAGGCAGTGCGCCAAGGAAGTGCTTGGCGCTGAAGGGACGGTAGAGGTGGACATTGACCAGACCGACCTTCTCGCCTTTCGAGGCCAGATAGTCGATGGCTTCCTGAGCGGCCTGGGTGACCGAGCCCATGGCGATGATAACGCGGTCGGCCTCGGGATGGCCGTAGTAGTTGAAGAGCCTGTATTCGCGGCCGGTTATGCGCGAGATCTCGTTCATATATTCCTCGACGATGGCGGGAACGGCGTCATAGTAGCTGTTCGAGGCCTCGCGGTGCTGGAAGAACACGTCGGGATTCTCGGCCATGCCGCGGTCTACGGGAGCGTCGGGGTTGAGAGCGCGGTTGCGGAAGGCTGCGAGAGCCTCCTTGTCGACGAGCGAGGTCAGGGCCTCGGCGTCGATCTCTTCGATTTTCTGGATCTCATGGGAGGTTCGGAAACCGTCGAAGAAGTTGACGAAAGGAACGCGGCTCTTTATGGTTGCGAGATGGGCGACGCCGGCCAGATCCATAACCTCCTGGACGCTGCCTTCGGAGAGCATGGCGAAGCCGGTCTGGCGAACCGACATGACGTCCTGATGGTCGCCGAAAATCGAAAGGGCATGGCTGGCGAGGGTGCGCGCGCTGACGTGAAACACACATGGGAGCAGCTCGCCGGCAATCTTATACATGTTGGGAATCATCAGCAGCAGTCCCTGACTGGCTGTATAGGTAGTTGTCAGAGCTCCTGCCTGAAGAGAGCCGTGAACGGCACCGGCAGCACCCCCTTCGCTTTGCATTTCCTGAACGTGAACGGGACGTCCGAACATATTCTTGCGGCCTGCGGCCGACCATTCATCGACATATTCAGCCATTGTCGACGACGGTGTGATGGGATAGATGGCGGCTACCTCTGTGAACAGATAGCTGATATGGGCGGCTGCCTGGTTGCCATCGCAAGTCAAGAATTTCTTTTCTTTACTCATTGCGAAATTGTAGATATTTTGGATAATTTACGTTGATACTGAAAAAAGTCGCTGCAAAGTTAAAAAATTTTTGTGATAAAAGAGTTGAAAACCCGTTAAATGATTGTTATAGCAGTTTTGTCGGATAATCGCTAAATTTGCCACGCATGCCCGGCGCTGAAGCTTGGGCCTTAACAAAAATTTTGGTTATGAATTCGATTTTGAAAAGAACTGAGCTTCAGCGAAGCCTAAAAGCCCCTGAGCTTCAGCGAAGTTTGAAGTGGAGCGGTAACTACCGGGCCAGATGGCATGACTACCGCGCCAGGGCTATCTACCATATAACCCTCCTGAAAGCTCCCGGCTGCGAAAGCTTCGGCCGGCTCGGCGGCGACAGCGCTGTTCCTCCGGGCAGTCCCGGCAGCCCCTATCTCATTGCCTCTCCGACAGGAAAATGCATAAAGGAGGCTCTGCGGCGGTTGCCTGAGATACATCCCTCCCTCCGCCTGTTCCAGTATGCCCTCATGCCCGACCATCTCCATCTTCTTCTTTCGGTTGAATCGGAGCTCGACGATATTCTCGGCCGAAAGCTTGCCATTTTCAAGGTTATGGTTAATAAGCTCTCAAGTCAGGAGCAGGTTTTTCAGAAAGGGTTCAATGACCAGATTGTCGGCCCGGACCGCAAGCTTGACGCGATCTACCGATACCTCAGGGAAAATCCATACAGGCTTGCCGTAAGGCTTGCCCATCCCGAGTCGTTCCGGCGAGTCACCACCCTGCAAATCGGAGGCTCGGCCTATAGCGCTTACGGCAACCTTCAGCTGCTTGACAATCCCTTCAAAGAACAGGTTGTCGTGCATCGTGCCGACGATCAGCCGACGCGAGCTGATAACTTCAACCGCTGGCTGCACTGCGTTGCCAACGGAGGCGTTCTTGTGTCGCCGTTTATCAGCAAAGATGAGAAAGCTGTCAGGGAGGCGGCCGAGGATGTTGACGGGCGCATCATACTAATCACCGACCGTAGTTTCGGCGAAAAAGAGAAACCGGCCTCCCGCGACTTCGGTCAGTGTCTGAAAAACCGACTGCTTATACTGACTCCGCTCTCAGAGAATCTTCAGACTATGTCGGCCCGCGGCAGATTTCTCGCTATGAACGACCACGCCCGCCGCATCGCCTCCCTTCAGTAAATTCCGGTTATGTCAGGTCGGCGAGTGTCTGTTCGATCGACTCGTTTTTCCCCAGACCCATGGCAGAGCGCAGATGCCAGCGGTTCTGGTTGACCGTCATCTCAGGGTCGCCGACAAGCGGCCGCAGGATCATTTTTTGTCGCCTGCCGATGTGAAATATTCATAACATCTGTGGATGCCGTTGACTTCCCTGATGCCGGGATTGTCATCAAGATGCAGCGACTCGCTCAATAATCGGTGATAGATATATGGCTGCGAGGCCGAATCGGTTGTTGCAAGGGCTCTTTTCAGAATGGCTGTTGCCGAATCGCGCGAGAGCGAGCCGCGCAGTGCGCGGGCATGCCAGTAATCCAGAACTCCCGGAGGCAATCTATCGCTCATTGAATCGAGGTCGGCAAGTTCTCGGGCCGGGATGTCGGCTCTGGTGAAGGAGATGCTGTCGAGACGCGCGTTGCAGGCGTCGACAGTGTCGTTGACATGGGGCCACGTCCCGCCGTCGGCTGCGGGATTCTGTCGGCATCCCTGCAAGATCAGAAACAGATCGAGCTATGAGGAAGGATATGTGTCGTATAGTGCTGCGGGTCCGCTCGATGAAATCACTGTAGAATACGCTCCGTATGGTTCGGATGATTTCAGACCGCTCAGCTATGAGACACTTGATTTTGAAGGCACTCCTTCGCCCAACTGGGGCATAACACTGGCATGCGCGCTCTCTCAGGTCGACCGCACATCAGCCAGCGGATGGTTCGACGTGAGAGTGTCGCTCAAATCGGCCACCGGCTCGTCGGTCAATCTTGTGTCGCCGGCCTTCCGTATCAGCGAGTTTGCCGGAATTGAGCGGATAAGCGACGATACGGCCGATACCCCTGCCGAATATTTCACCATTGACGGCCGTCGGGTTTCAGCTCCCGAGCCGGGTTCTATCGTGCTCTGCCGCCGGGCTGGCGCTGTCACCAAGCTCATCGTCCGCTGACAGTAGCTTCCCGAAAGACTGATGAATTGAAAATTCCCCTGATCTTTAAAGAGTTCGGTGTTTGCATCGGACTCTTTTTTTGATTGTCATCTTTGGCGTTTGCATACCTTTTGTTATCTTTGCGTCAGAACCAAACCGATTATCGAAATGACAAAGAGAAATTTCTTCGCCGCCGCTGTCGCGGCGCTACTGCTTGTGCTGTCGTTCAGCTCCTGTTCAAACAGCAACAAGCTGCTTGAGACTATTCCGTCGTCGGCAAGAGCCGTGGCCCGCATTAACCTCATGACGATCGGCAACGAGCTCGGAATGAAGCTCGAGGGCGACGAAGTTGTCGTTCCGGCTGATCTTGAGCCTGTTTTCGGCAAAGACGACAAGAAGATGGGCGCTATGCTCAAAGAGGTTGACGCCGAGAATATATACGCTTTCATGATGGACAACAGCGAGCCTTTAGCAGTGTTCGCCCTGAAATCCGAGAGCGGTTTTATCGCTGCTGTTGAAAAGATTTCGGGTAAGAAAGCCGAGACTGTCGACGGCTATATTGTCATCGATGATTATGTGATCAAGGACGGTGTCGCATGGGGCGTGCCGGTGGTTGGCCCGCGTGCAGTCGAGATGGTCAAGGAGGCGCAGAGGAAGGCGGCCAACGGGTCGATGAACGACGTTGAGGCCGTGACCGACGCTCTCGACGGCGACGGTCTGATGAATTTTGCCGTTCAGTCGCCGGCCGGATTCGTCGCCGGCGGTAAGGATGAGGCCAAAACGGTCTGGACAACAGGAAAGCTGACTGCCAAGGGAAATGCCCTTCATCTGACCGCAAAGGCTGTCAACGCTGACGGATCAGACTACAAGACCGATTATCTTCAGGATATCAGCACTTCGGTTCTCCAGTATGCTCCGAAGAGTTCGATGCTTGTCGCCGCAATGGGGCTGACCGATAAAATTCCCTGGAGCACTGTGTCGGACGTTTTCTCGCAGATCTACGCTCTGAACGCCACTCAGACCGCCCAGATGGGTATGGCCGTGTCGATGCTCCAGAGCCTCGACGGAACGGTGATGGCGGCTGTCGGGCCGCGCGGCGGTCTCACGCCCGCTCAGGCTTTCGCATCGGCTCCTGAAGGCATTGATTTCATCGTCATGGCTCATCTGAAGCAGGACAAGATGGATCAGATTCTCGGTCTGGTCAACGGAATCACTGCCGGCGGCGGTCAGTCTGTGGGCCCGTCGCTCTGGAAGATGCCTGTCTCGTCTGACATGACCGTCTATTACGGTGCTGTCGACGGTTATCTGACAGTTGCCTCGTTCGAGCCCAGGCCTGACGGCGGTGTCGGTGTGCAGCCCTTCGAGGGGCATGATGCCGGCCTGTGCGTCGACGTTCCCGATGTGAAGGCGGCTTTAGGACGTGGCAAAGATCCGATGGGTCTGAAAATTGTAGCCAGCGGCGACGGCAATGAAGGCGAGATGACTCTGACGGTCGAGAACACCGACAAAAAGGTGCTCGTTGCTCTGCTGACAATGTTCTGATCCGGCGATGGTTTCGGAGATAACCCTTGAGAATACGCTGCCCGAGGTTTTCTCGGGCAGCGAGAATGAACCGCCTGTTTGCCATTCGCAGGTATGGCTCAGGCAGCTCTCGTTCGCCAAACCGCAGTTCTGGCTTATCGAGGCCGAGAGCGGTACCGGCAAGTCGAGCCTCTGCAGCTTCATCTACGGCTCGCGCACCGACTACCGCGGCCGAATCCTCTTCGACGGCACCGACGTCAGGTCGTTCACGATAGCCCGCTGGTGTGCTCTGCGCCAGCGGTCGCTTGCCTATCTGCCTCAGGAGATGCATCTTTTCCCGGAGCTGACGGTTATGGAGAATATCGACATAAAGAACCGGCTGACCGGCTTCAAGAGCCGCGACGAAATACGCCGTATGCTCGACGCCCTCGAGGTCGGCGCCAAGACCGATTCGCTCGCCGGACGCCTGTCGGTCGGCCAGCAGCAGCGTGTGGCGATTGTCCGCGCGCTCTGCCAGCCTTTCGACTTCCTCCTTATCGACGAGCCCGTCAGCCATCTCGACGCCCGCAACAATGCCGCCGTAGCCGCCATGATCGAGGCCGAGGCGAAGAGTCAGGGTGCCGGCGTCATCGCCACCAGTGTCGGTAACAAGATTGTGTTGCCGTTCATTAAAACTCTTGCCTTATGAAGAATCCCCTCAACCGGCTGTTGCGCCGGAATGTCAGTGCCGGACAGCTTATCGGATATGCTCTGGCAAACCTTGTGGGACTTGCCATTGTGCTGACCGCCATGCAGTTCTATCGCGATGTCAGCTGCATAACCTCGGGCGAGGATTCCTTTATCTCGCGCGACTATCTCATAATCAGCAAGAAGGTCGAAGGGCTCGGCAGCCTCGGAGGCTCGACCGCCGCCACCGACTTCACCGCCGCCGAGATCGCCGACATCAAGGCGCAGCCCTGGACGCGCCGTGTGGCGGGCTTCACCGCCGCAGGATTCAATGTGGCGGCGTCGCTCGATTTCGCAGGCCGCGGACTCTCGACGTCGCTGTTTCTCGAATCTATCCCGACCGACTATTTCGACGTCGTGCCGCCGGGGTGGGGCTATACGCCGGGCAGCAGCGAGCCCGTGCCGGTCGTCATCTCCAAAGACTATCTGACGCTTTATAACTTCGGCTATGCCTCGACCCACGGAATGCCGCGCATCTCCGAGGCAATGGTGTCGATGGTGCCCCTGCGCCTTTCGCTGAGCGGCAACGGACGTCAGGAATGGGTCAATGCCCGCATTGTCGGGTTCTCGCAGCGGCTCAACACTATCGCAGTGCCAGAGGAATTCCTCTCGTGGGCCAACGCGCGCTTTTCCGAAGAGCCTCCCGCTGCCCCCTCGCGCCTCATCATAGAGCTGAACCGCGCCGGCGACCCTGCGGCGACAGCCTATCTCGACGACCACTCCTACGAGGCGGCCGGCGACAAGGCCGACAACGGACGCGCAGCTTTCTTTCTCGGAGTCGTGACCACGGTTGTCGTGGCCGTCGGAGCTGTCATAAGCGCTCTGGCGTTCTTCATCCTGCTTCTGAGTATCTATCTTCTGCTCCAGAAGAACCGACAGAAGCTCCACCGCCTGATGGAACTCGGCTACACGCCGGCTCAGGTAGCGCGCAGCTATTATATAATGGTGGCGGCAGTGAATCTCGCCGTTGTGGTTGCGGCGCTCGCCATAGCCGTCGCCGCCCATCTGGCCTGGCGCCCCGATCTCGAGAGCCTCGGCGCCGACTCGGCTTCTGTCTGGCCGACCGTTGCCGTCGGCTTCGCCGCCATGATGGCTATAACGCTGCTTAACATGCTTGCAATACGCCGCCGCGTTGTCGCTTCGTTCCGCTGAGCCGTCAGGCTTTGTCAGTAGCGATATTTTTCATTATCTTTGCTCCCACTAAACACTCCTGTCTCATGAAAGAAATTGTTCTAAGCGGCATACGCGCAACCGGAAACCTTCATCTTGGTAATTACTTCGGCGCCCTGAGTAAATTCGTCAGGATGCAGAACGACTTCGACTGTCTGTTCTTCATCGCCGATCTCCACGCTCTGACAACACATCCCGACCCGAAGATGCTCCACAGCAATGTCCATAATATCATTGCCGAGTATCTCGCCGCCGGTATCGACCCTGAAAAGGCCACAATCTTTGTCCAGAGCGATGTTCCCGAGATTCCGGAGCTTTATCTGCTTATGAACATGCATGTCGGCATCGGCGAGCTTATGCGCACGGCCTCGTTCAAGGACAAGGCGCGCAAGCAGCTCGGAATCTCGAAAGACGCTTCCGACGAGAATATCGAATCTGAAATTATCGGCAATCAGACCAACAAGCGCGTCAACGCCGGCCTGCTGACCTATCCGACTCTTATGGCTGTCGACATCCTCATACAGAAGGCCACGAAAGTGCCTGTCGGCAAAGACCAGGAGCAGCATCTCGAGCTGACGCGCCGCTTCGCCCGCCGCTTCAACTCGTTCTACGGCGTCGAACTGTTCCCCGAGCCGACGAATTTCGATTTCGGCGGCAAGCCCGTGAAAGTTCCCGGTCTCGACGGCTCGGGAAAGATGGGCAAGAGCGAAGGCAACTGCATCTATCTCATCGACGACGAGAAGACGCTCCGCAAGAAAGTCATGCGCGCCGTGACCGACGAAGGCCCGAAAGAACCGAATCAGCCCATAAGCGATCATGTGGCCAATCTGCTTTCGCTGATGGAGCTTGCCTGCGCTCCCGAAGTAGTCGACCACTACCGAAAGGCATACGCCGACTGCTCTATCCGCTACGGCGACATGAAGAAGCAGCTGGCTGAAGACCTTCTGAAGATCACCCTGCCGATTCGCGAGCGCATCATCGATCTCCAGAACGACGAGGCATATATAGGCCGTGTAGTGAAGCAGGGCGCCGAAAGGGCGCGCGAGCGCGCGGCGAAGACTCTCGAAGAGGTTCGCCGCATAATGGGAATCACCAGGTTTTATTAAACTGAAAAGACTTAGGCCCTATAGGCCCTATAAGCCTTATAGGGCCTATATTATATAATCGCGTCAGGCGATTATGAGCTCGATGCCGCGCTCTTCGAGGCTGTTGCGTAGAACGGGCGAGATGCCGGCGTCGGTTATGATGAGGTCAACGTCGTCGAGGTCGGCGATCTTGCTGAAACCGCGCCGGTTGAATTTCGAACTGTCGGCCAGGACTATGACTTTCTGGGCGGCGCGCATCATGACCTTGTTCAGTTCGGCCTCGCGGATGTCGGTGGTTGTTATTCCGAAAGGAATGTCGATGCCGTCGACTCCGAGAAACAGTTTCGAGCAAGCGCAGTCGTCGAAGGGACGTTTGGCGTATTCGCCGACAACGCTCTGCGACGAGTGGCGCAGTATTCCGCCGAGCTGAAGGATTTCGATGTCGGGGTTCGACGACAATATTTCGCTGACCTGCAGCGACGCCGAGATAACCGTCAGACGGTGGATCGGGCGGATGCAGCGGGCGAAAGCGTGGACGGTCGTCCCCGAGGCTATGATTATCGAGTCGTCGCGTGTGATTAGTCTGGCGGCTGCGTTGCCGATGGCGATTTTCTGCGACGGCATGAGTTTCTCTTTCTCGTTGACCGTGCGGTTCGAGGCGTAGGGGTCCATTTTGATGGCATGGCCGTGGCTGCGGTAGAGTTTGCCGTTTTTCTCAAGCTCAGTAAGGTCTTTTCTGATCGTGACGGCCGAAACTTCGAGAAGACCGGCAAGTTCGCTGACCTGTACGCGCTCGTGGCGTGTCAGGTTGTCGAGGATCATCGAGTGGCGTTCGTCCTTGGTCATTGCGTGATTGTGCTGTTTGTGATTGTGTTATTCGTGATATATTTCTTTTCGCAAATATACGAAGCAAATTGTTATATACGAAACCTGAAGTTCCGATTTTTATATGAAACGACACAAAAGGCTGCTCCAAAGCCGGCGGCGTTACTTTTTTAACTGCGCAAAGAGCTGGTTTATAGCTTTATACACGAAAATATGTTTTATAACATAAAAAATTATTCGCGCTTTCTTTTCATATTAGACTCGAAACTATTACTTTTGTTGCGAAATAGAATAGGCGTCAATGCGAAACGCGATGCCTCAGTCCCTGATTAAACCGTCGGGCCTGAGTCGTTGTTGTCACAATAACAACCTGAAAAACTGAACATATTCTCCGGCATTTATATAAAAGTCAGACCCCATGAATAAACTTGACAAACACTATGATGTGATAATCATCGGCGGCGGCGCCACGGGCGCCGGAACGGCTCGTGACTGCGCCATGCGCGGTCTGAAGGTTTTGCTCGTCGAGCGGTTTGACATCACCACAGGCGCCACCGGCCGAAACCACGGACTGCTCCACAGCGGAGCGCGTTATGCCGTCACCGACCAGGAGAGCGCCCGTGAATGTATCAAGGAGAACATGATATTGCGTCGCATAGCGCGTCACTGTGTCGAAGACACCGGAGGCCTTTTCATAACCCTGCCCGAAGATGACCTCGATTATCAGAAGAAATTCATCGAGAGCTGCTGTGCGGCCGGCATCGACGCCCGCGCCATCGACCCTCAGGAGGCGCGTCGCATCGAGCCGAGCGTCAATCCCGACCTGATCGGGGCTGTCACAGTTCCCGACGGCGCCGTCGACCCCTTCCGCCTGACAACGGCCAACGTTATCGACGCCCGGCGCCACGGCGCCGACATTCTGACCTATCACGAGGTCACCGACTTCATCGTCTCGGGCAACCGGATCGAGGGGGTCAAGCTGTTCAACCACCACACCCGCGAGACTCTCGAAGCCCGCGGCGACGTGACGATTAATGCTGCCGGAATCTGGGGCCATCTCGTGGCGCTCAAGGCCGGGATAACGATAAATATGTTCCCTGCCAAGGGATCGCTGCTGATTTTCGGCCACCGCGTCAACAATGTCGTCATCAACCGCTGCCGCAAGCCGGCCAATGCCGACATTCTTGTTCCGGGCGATACGGTCTGTGTTATCGGCACAACCTCCGACCGCGTGCCTTTCGAAGAGTGTGACCACATGGAGGTCACCCCCGACGAAGTCGACCTGCTTCTGCGCGAAGGCTCGCAGCTGGCGCCCGCGCTGATGTCGACACGCATTCTCCGCGCATACGCCGGTGTGCGTCCGCTCGTTGCGAGCGACAACGATCCTTCGGGCCGTTCGATCTCGCGCGGCATCGTTTGTCTCGACCATGCGAAGCGCGACGGTGTCGAGGGCTTCATAACCATAACCGGCGGAAAGCTTATGACCTACCGCCTCATGGCCGAAGAGGCTACCGACATGGCTCTCGCCAAACTCGGCATCGAAGGGCGCCCCTGCACAACCGCCACCGCTCCGCTGCCGGGCAGCGAGCGTGAGCTCCTTGTCGAAGAGAAGCCCGCGCCGAAACACTTCCGTCCCGAGCCTGTCGAGCGGTTCGCCGCCGAGGGGCGCCATGGAACTATGGCCGACGAGATAAAGTGGACCGACGCCGACGACCGCGCCCTCGTCTGCGAATGTGAGGAAGTCAGCGTCGCCGAGATGGGCTATGCCATAGAAAAGCTCCACGCCGGAAACCTCATCAATCTGCGCCGCCGCACCCGTCTCGGCATGGGAACCTGTCAGGGCCAGCTCTGCGCCTGCCGTGCCGCCGGACTGCTCGACCGGGCCACCAATTGCACCGAAAAGGCCATGGCCGACCTCTGCCGCTTCCTCAACGAGCGCTGGAAAGGAATGTATCCCGTGGCCTGGGGCGACACCGTAGCCGAGATTCAGTTCACCGACTGGATATATAACGGCGTCGCCGGCCTCGACCGCTGGTACGACGAGCACGACGTCGATGGCCTTCTTCACTGATTCTACAGACTAATACTTTCGATTTACTATATTTACGTTGATAATCAAAAAGAGATAAAACCATGAAGTTCGACACTGTCATCATCGGAGGAGGCCTCAGCGGGCTGACTGCCGCCATTGAACTTGCCTCGCAACGACGCCGCACCGCCGTTGTCACGGCCGGCCAGAGCTCGCTCCATTTCTGCAGCGGTTCGTTTGAGCTGCTCGGCACTGACGGAGCCGGAAAGGCTGTCGACGCTCCTTTCGAAGCCATGTCGTCTCTGCCCCCCTCTCACCCCTATAGCCGCCTTGGAGGCGCCGCCGGGGTGGCTCCGCTTCTGGAGCGCGTCGGGCCGATGTTTGAAGAGGCTGGTATCGCCGTGACAGGTTCAGCGACGAAGAACCACTGGCGTCTTAGCCCAGTGGGCGTCTTCAAGCCTGCGTGGCTTACTCTCGACGAGATGGTTTCGCTGAGCGATCTTTCCGCCATGCCATGGCGCAAAGTCGCAATTGTCAACATCAAAGGTTATCTCGATTTCTTTCCGCGATTCCTCGCCGTGGCTCTCGAAAAGCGCGGTGTCAGAGTCGCCATGGAGGCAGTGACCGTGAAGGCCCTTGCCGATCAGCGCGTGAGCTCGACCGAGCTTCGCGCCGCTAACATAGCACGTTTGCTGACCGACGACGTCGTCGACGCGCTGGCCCGTGAGGTCAACGCCGTCGTCGGCGACGCCGAGGCAGTGCTTTTCCCCGCCGTGGCCGGCTTCGAAAATGCTTCGGCTGCCGAGCGGCTGCGCAGCGCCGTCGGCCGTCCGCTGCAGTTCGTGTCGACGCTCGGACTGTCGGTGCCCGGCATCCGTATGGAGAAACAGCTGACGCGCCGTCTTCAGCAGCTCGGTGCCAGCGTGCTCCACGGCGACCGTGTCAGCCGGGGTTTCTTTACCGGCGACCGTCTCGACGCTGTCGAAACCGTGAATCTCGGTGCCGACCGTCTCGAAGCCGACAACTTCATCCTCGCCTCGGGCAGCTTCTTCAGCCATGGCCTGACGGCGCTCTCCGACGGCGTCAGCGAACCTGTCTTCGGCCTCGACGTCGAGGCTGCCGGACGCCGCGCCGACTGGTTCGATAAAGATCTCTTCCGGCCGCAGCCCTTCATGAAGTTCGGCGTGGCCACCGACGCCGGCTTCCGTGCGCTACGCGGCGGCCGCCCTGTTGAAAATATGCGCGTTGCCGGAGCCATTCTCTCCGGTGCCGACTCCGTCGCCGAAGGGTCGGGGGCCGGTGTGGCCCTCGCTACGGCCATGGCCGCCGCCAACGCAATCCTGAAAGACTAATTCCCGCCCCATGGAAATGCAATACGACAATATCAGCGTTAACAATTTCGAGCAGTGTTCGAAGTGCTCGATATGCACCGCCTACTGCCCCGTCACCGCTGTAAACCCGATTTACCCCGGCCCCAAACACAGCGGCCCCGACGGCGAACGCTATCGCCTGAAAGACCCGGTCTTCTTCAACGAAGCCCTCAAATACTGCCTCAACTGCAAGCGCTGCGAGGTCGCCTGCCCTTCAAACGTTAAGATCGGCGACATTATCCAGGCCGCCCGCATAAAATATACCCAGGGGCGCCCGAAGCTGCGCGACATAATGCTCGCCAACACCGACGCCATGGGGACGATGGCCACGATGGTCGCTCCGCTGGTGAACTTCACTCTGTCGCTCAAGCCGACGAAGTTCGTCATGGGAAAAGTGCTCGGAATCGCTCCCGAACGCACCTTCCCCAAATATGCGTCGCAGAAGTTCATAAGCTGGTATCGCCGCGACGCCATGAAGCGTCAGGACGTTTTTCCGAAGCAGCTGACATATTTCCATGGCTGCTACGTCAACTATAACAATCCCGGTCAGGGACGCTGTCTCGTCGCCGTGGCCAACGCTCTGGGCTTCGGAGTGAAGATGCTCGAGCGCGAGAAATGCTGCGGAGTGGCCAAGATCTCGAACCGCCTGATCGAAGAGGCCCGGCGCGATGCCGTCATCAACATGGCATCGGTGCGTCACGCACTTGCCGACGGCCGCGGCCCTGTTGTCGGAACCTCGTCGACCTGCGTGTTCACCATGCGCGACGAATATCCCCATCTTCTCGGCATCGACAACTCCGACGTGCGCGATTCGATAACTCTCGCCTCGAAATGGATTTTCGAGCTCTGGGAGAGCGGTGCCGTGAAATTCGTGTTCAGGCCCGGTTTCAGGATGAAAGCCGCCTACCATACCCCCTGCCACATGGAGAAGCTCGGCTGGACATTCTATTCGACCAACCTCATGCGTCTTATTCCCGGTCTCGAGCTGACAGTGCTCGACCAGAACTGCTGCGGTATAGCCGGTACCTACGGCTTCAAGAAAGAGATGTATGACTACAGTCAGGCCATAGGCGCCGCCACTTTCAAACAGATCCGCGGCCTCAACCCCGACTATGTCATAACCGACTGTGAGACCTGCCGCTGGCAGATCGAGATGTCGACCGGCTATCAGACCCTCAACCCCATAGAGGTTCTCGCCCGCGCTCTCGACCTCGAGGCAACCGCCCGCGCCAACGGCATTGACCCGTCGATGCTCACCGTCAAAGAATATTCGTAAACCTTAATAAATTTTCATTATCATGTCAAGATTTCTGGCTCCACCGCCTTTCAAGCCCGAGATGACGGGCCCCGGCGTCGACGCTAAGTACAAGAAGATGAGAATGCAGGTGTTCACCGGCGCTTTCATCGGCTACGCCGCTTTCTACATTGTCCGTAAGAACTTCTCAATGGCCATACCGATGCTCGACCAGTTCGGCATCGACAAGGGTGACCTCGGAACAGTGCTCGCGATGAACGCTATCGCCTACGCTCTTTCGAAATTCCTCATGGGCAGCGTCTCCGACCGCTCGAACGCACGCCGCTTCCTTCCTCTCGGCCTTGTTCTGGCCGCTATCTCTATGGCCTTCATGGTATGGCCTATCCAGGCTTTCGACCTTGCGGCCCATCCCGAGCATAAAATCTGGGCCCTCATAATTCTTGGTGCTCTCAACTTCCTCGTCGGCTGGTTCAACGGAATGGGCTGGCCTCCGTGCGGACGTGTCATGACCCACTGGTTCAGCCAGAACGAACGCGGCACGTGGATGTCGATATGGAACTGCGCCCATAACGTCGGCGGCGCCCTCGTAGGCCCCATGGCCGCCTACGGTGCCGTCTGGTTCGGCTCGTGGTTCTATGGCAGCCATGAGAACCTCTACTTCCTCGCCGGTACGTTCCTCTTCCCTGCCGCCGTTGCTATCCTCATCGCTATCGTTGCCTACTGCCTGCTGCGCGACACCCCCCAGAGCGTCGGCCTCCCCTCGATCGAGAAATGGCGCAACGACTATCCCAAAAACTATTCTGAAAAGAGCGAAGAGGTTCTCTCTACCCGCGAGATCTTCTTCAAATATGTGTTCCGCAACAAATTCCTCTGGTTCATCGCCTGCGCCAACGCCTTCATCTACATGGTTCGCTACGGTGCTCTCGACTGGGCCCCGACACTGCTGACGAGCGCCGGTCTCGACATCAAGGAAGCCGGCTGGGCTTACTTCGCCTATGAGTTCGCCGCCATCCCCGGCACCCTCGTCTGCGGCTGGCTCTCCGATAAGGTATTCAAAGGACGCCGCGCACTCCCCACGATCATCTTCATGATTCCCGTAATCGGCTTCCTCCTTCTCTATGCCTTCTTCTATGAGAACATGACACTGGCCCTGATAAGCCTTATCGGTATCGGCTTCTTCATCTACGGCCCCGTGATGCTCATCGGCGTTCAGGCCCTCGACCTCGCCCCGAAAAACGCTGCCGGAACAGCCGCCGGTCTGACCGGTTTCTTCGGCTACTTCTTCGGCACCGCCCTGCTGGCCAACATGCTTGTCGGTTATGTCGCCGACGCCGCCGGCTGGGGATGGACATTCGTGCTGCTCATCGGCGCCTGTGTTCTCTCGATGCTCTTCATGGCAATGACCTATAAAGAAGAACAGTATCTCGTAGAGCGCAACAACGGCAAGAAATAAATAACACGCTTTTCATAAACACACTACTCCGCGGGAGGGTGTGCCGGACAGCCCCGGCGCGCCCTCCCGCCTCGTTCCGGAGCGGTCTTCTGTCTACAAGCGCTGGCGATAGCACAAAGCTGTTTAGTTAGGTTTTACCGAGCAAATTGCCTGATATCTTACAATTCGTCCGAGTGTGAATTATCCTGTCCGGGCGTAGGGGCGTTTCTGGCAGGTCGGGGGGCGTCGCGAGGTTCGGGATATTTATCGCGCGGGGGGTGAACCTCGGCGGCGGCGCGGGCGTTTTTACAGAAAATTCCTGTTTGATATGAGACACACATTTCTGGCGGTCGCTGCCGCGCTGATTCTGGCAGCACCCTGTGCCGGCGCAGTCGTTGTTCTGAACCCTGTCGACACTATCTATGTCCCCGCGCGCTCGATCGCTGTCACCGGAACGCAGAGCCGCGATCTTGTCGGCATTATCTATTCGCGCGACAATCTGTATTTCAACGAGCCGGGCGCTCCGCGCTTCCTTTTCTTCGACAAGGAGGGCAAGATAGCATTCGGTATCGGCGGCTCGGTGAAGGGCACGGCCCACTATGATTTCAACGGAGCCATAGGGGAGGGGCCCGACTTCACGACCTACGACATCCCGGTGCCCGCCGATCCGGCGAACCGTCAGGCTCTCGGGGCTGATCTGAGCCATTCGAGCATATATCTGCGCCTTGTCGGACGCACGACGCGCTTCGGATATTACAGCGCCTTCCTCCAGACAAATTTCACCGGCGACGCTCCCGGCAAATACGGATTCCTTCTCAAGCAGGCCTATATGACTCTCGGCCCCTGGCTCGGCGGTCTGACGAACTCGACGTTTGTCGATGTCGCCGCCGCCCCTCCGACGATCGAGGAAGAGGGGCCATGCGGACAGCTGTCGTTGAAACAGATAATGGTTCGCTATGCGCCCCGGCTGAACGATCACTGGAGCCTTGGAGTGGCACTCGAGATTCCGAAAAACACGTTCACCACGAACAGCCATAACGAGCGCATTGCCCAACGCGTTCCCGACATCCCTGCCTACGTCCAGTATCGCTGGGGCGGCGGCAACAGTCACGTCAGGCTGAGCGGACTTGTGCGCACAATGTCGTATCGCAACCTTCTTGAACAGAAGAATCATTTCGCCAACGGCTGGGGCGCGCAGCTCAGCGGCATGGCGGAGCTTGTGCCCGGACTGACGCTGATGTATCAGGCGGCCTACGGTGCCGGCATAAGCAGCTATGTCAACGACCTCGGCGGCAACGGCCTCGATCTGATAAGCCCCGACGCCGATTCGGGACGCATGACGGCGCCTCATTCGCTGGGGTTGCTCGGCGGCCTGCAGTATGACTGGGGCAAGCTGACCGTTTCGGGCTCGTGGAGCCTCTGCCGCCTCTACGATCAGGGGGATATGGGGCCGACAACCTACAAATATGCCAACTATGTCACTGCGAATGTCTTCTACAATCCGCTGTCGGATTTTCAGGTCGGCGTAGAATATAACTGGGGCATGCGCAAGGTTATGGACGGTACTTCGGGCCACGCCAACCGCATCTCGGTTCTCGCGCAATATTCGTTCTGAGACATTTTTTCGAAAGTTTAACATAACAAACAAATTCTGCGGTTGTTATAATTGCAGATTGAATCCCGGACTAAGCCACAGCGCGCAATCAACGGCAATGACAGGCGCGCGAACCGGCGCATTTAGTAAGGGTTGAAAAGTGAAGTTGTCAACGCCGGCAAACGCGACCTTGTCGCCGTGTTGCCGCACAGTTTACCGACAGATCTTATTCATGCCTGAAGAATAGCGCAAATAGCGAAGGGGGAACTCAGCGGTTTCGCGTCCGCGTGTTCCCCCTTTCTTTCTGCCCGGCCGCTTCGCGCGGAGTTGGGGGATTTGTGAGGATTTGTTAATTTTGTGGCGGAATTGCTCTCCGGGGTGTTTATAGAATATACTCACCTATTTAATAGAACGAAATTATGGAATCAACCCGCCAAGCAAAAATATCGCGGCTTCTTCAGAAAGAGCTCAGCGAAATCTTCCGTCAGCAGACGTCGAAGATGCACGGCACTATCGTCAGCGTTTCGGCTGTGCGCGTGTCGCCCGACCTCAGTGTCGCCAAGGCCTACCTCAGCATATTCCCGACCGACCATGCCGCCGAAGTCATCGAGAGCGTCAACCGCCAGTCGAAGACCATACGCTATGAGCTGGCGCGCCGTGTGCGCTATCAGCTGCGCAAGACGCCCGAGCTGACTTTCTATCTCGACGACTCTCTCGACTATATCGAGAATATCGACCGCCTTCTCCAGACCGACACTCAGGAGCCGTCCTGAGGCCCGCGTCATTCTCCGCCCGTTCATCACACATTTCTCAGCCGACGATGCTCTCGTTACGCATAGCCCTTCGCTATCTGAAGGCCCGCAAAAGCCATAATGCCGTCAATATCATTTCGATGGTGTCGATGGCAGGCGTGGCTGTCGCCACGGCGGCGATGGTCTGCGTGCTGTCGGTGTTCAACGGCTTCAGCGAAGTGGCCAGGGCTCGCCTGTCGATGCTCGACGCCGATCTGGCGGTTTTCCCTGCCGAAGGGAAGGTCATAGGACCGGCCGATTCGCTGGCCGGAGTGCTGAGGACTGTCGACGGCGTCGCGGCCGTCGAGCCGGTAATCCGCGAGCAGGGGCTCGCCGTGTGGGGCGACCGCCAGATGCCGGTAGTAATGATGGGCGTTACGCCGCAGTGGCGCACAAGAGTCAGCCGTCTCGACAGCCTGCTTATCGACAGCGACCTCGGTGCAGCGGGGAGCGGAGCTACAATCAGCGTCGGCGTTGCCGTCAAGCTCGGGGCGCGTCCCGATCCGCTGTCGGGGCTTGAGCTCTACGTGCCGCGCCGTCTGGGGCGCATAAATCCCGCCAATCCCGCCACGGCTTTCAACGCCGACACTGTCGGGGTCGACGCCGTGTTCCAGTGCCAGCAGAGCGAATATGACAACGACGTCGTCATAGCCGGTCTCGACGACCTGAGGTATCTGCTCGAATATGACGGCGAAGCCTCGCGCCTCGACATCGCCCTCAGGCCCGATGCCGACGCCGATGAGGTGCGCCGTGCCGTGACCGAAGCGTGCGGCCCGGGTCTGACGGTTCTGAACCGCCTCGAACAGCAACAGCAGTCGCGCCGCATGATAGAGATAGAGAAGTGGATCTCGTTCGTCATGCTGGCGTTCATACTTCTGATAGCGTCGTTCAACGTCGTGTCGACAATGTCGATGCTGATAATTGAGAAACGCGGCGCCATGGGCGTCATGCGCGCCCTCGGAGCGCGCTCTTCGGCGATAGGCAACATATTCTTCTGGCAGGGACTGCTGATAAGCCTTGTCGGAGGTGTGGCCGGACTCGTGCTCGGCTCGGCGGCTACGCTTGCCCAGCAGTGGGGCGGCTTCATAAAACTCGGGGGTGACCATTCGCGGATGTCGATAAGCGTCTATCCCGTCAGGCTCGAGCCGCTCGACCTTCTGGCCGTAATGGCCATTGTGGCGGCCATCGGAGTGGCCGTGGCGCTGATAGCCCGGGCTCTGTCGCGGCGCCCGGCTCCCGAGGAAGTGTAACAAAATGGCGTCAGCCAACGTTCTATCAATAAATACGCAACTAATAATCCGTTTTAACCCGAAAAATTATGAGACTCAATGTCATTGCGGTAGCGCTTGCCGTGGCAGCCGTTTCGCTGACAGGATGTGTCAGCAAGAAGAACTATGCGGCCCTTCAGGCCGACTATTCGAAGCTTCAGGCCGACTATCAGACCGCTCAGGTCGAGCTGGCCAAAAGCAATTTGTCGAACCAGAATCTCGAGCAGCGCCTCGCCGATGCCCGCGCCGCCAACGCCGAGCTCAAGAGAGCTTATGCCGAGATGCAGAAAACGCTCAACCAGTCGATAGAAAGCGGTTCGCAGAGCAGTGTGAACATCGCCAAGCTTGTCGACGAAATCAATGCCTCGAACAAATATATCAAAGAGCTGGTTGCCGCCAAGTCGAAGAGCGATTCGCTCAACATGGTGCTGACCAACAATCTGACCCGTTCGCTCTCGCGCGACGAGCTCAAGGACATCGACGTCAAGGTGCTCAAAGGGGTCGTCTATATCTCTCTGGCCGACAATATGCTCTACAAGAGCGGAAGCTACGAGGTCAGCGACCGCGCAATGGAGACTCTGGGCAAGATCGCTAAGATTATCAAGGACTATAAGGACTATGATGTTCTCGTCGAGGGCAATACCGACGATGTGCCTATCTCGCGCACGAATATCCGCAACAACTGGGACCTCTCGGCACTGCGCGCCAGCTCGGTTGTCCAGGTGCTTCAGAACCGCTTCGGAATCGACCCGTCGCGTCTGACCGCCGGCGGCCGCGGCGAATACAATCCTATCGCCGACAACAGCAGCGACCTCGGCCGTCAGCGCAACCGCCGCACGGAGATTATCGTCACTCCGAAACTCGACCAGTTCCTCGACCTGATCGACCACGCTCCCGACACCGACGAGAAATAATCCTCGTCAGACAGGAGCCGTCGGCCGTGGCCGCTCGATTGTCAGCGATGCCACGGTGTCGGCCGTGAACTGCATGACAACACGCCGCCATTCGAGGCATCCGTCGTCGCGCACGACGATGCCGCGGCAGCGCGCGATATCAGCCCGACGGGCGCCGACTCCGAAGCGGCGCCCGTCGATCGTTACCGACGGGCCGCGCCCGACAACCGTCAGCTCCGACAAAACCGGCGGTTCCTCCTGTCCGCGCCCGAGCATAACCGGCAGCCCGCGGCTGTAGAAAGTCACAGCCGCCGTCTGGTCAAGTCCTTCGATAGGCTCGGTCCGATCCACGGCGACCGAGTCGTAGGCGCCCGGCAGCACCATAGGCAGGGATGACAGTCTCATGCCTATCCGAACCGGCCCGACCCCCTGCGATGTCATAGGTGGGGCCAATACGATTGTGTCGCGCGAAGTGTCGCGCGCGGCGACAACGGGCGCAGGCCGGCTGAAGGTCTCTATCTCGGTTGTCTCGGAAGTCGGTTTGCCGCTGCACGCGGCCAGAGACGTTAAAGCCGCAATGGTCAGAACGGGAATAATTCTTTTCATTTCGGGCAAATTTAGCGTTTTTTATTTTGCGGCTTGTAAATTGAGCGAATATTATTTGGAAATAGCTGAAATAGATATTACCTTTGCGATTGAATTAAAGAAATAATTGGAACTGACTAACTGTTATATGGGGAAAACGTAATTAATTGAGCCAAAAGCTCTATGATTGCGAATCGAAGGATGGCACGCTGCGAGGCGAGCCATTTTTGTTTTATAATGGCGCACACAATAAGTCTAATAAGTCCAATAAGGCTAATAGAATCGGGAGGCTGCGCCCTGTGTGGCACAGCCTCCCGGAAAAGATTGATTCCCTGAGGGGAATTATTTCTTGAAATAGCGGTTGTAGAGACCCTGGAAACCCTGGCCATGGCGGGCTTCGTCTTTAGCCATCTCATGAACGGTGTCGTGGATAGCGTCGAGATTCTGCTCTTTGGCGCGGCGGGCAATGCGCATCTTGTCGGCGTTGGCACCGGCTTCGGCTGCCATGCGCTTTTCGAGGTTGGTCTTGGTGTCCCAGACGCATTCGCCAAGGAGTTCGGCGAATTTTGCGGCGTGCTCGGCCTCTTCGAAAGCATAGCGCTTGAAGGCCTCGGCGATTTCGGGATAACCTTCGCGGTCGGCCTGACGCGACATAGCCAGATACATGCCGACTTCGCCGCATTCGCCGTTGAAATGGGCTGTCAGGTCAGCGATCATTTCGGCATCGGTGCCTTTGGCAACACCGATTTCATGCTCGGTGACGAAAGAAAGTTCTTCAGTCTCGTTGAGTTCTTTGAATTTCGAAGCGGGAGCGCCGCAGACGGGGAAAACGGCCGGTGCCGGAGCAGCCGGGTTCCTGAAAAAGAACTGGAAGTGGCTGGTCCCGGTGGCCTGCGTGGCCGTGCTGGGCGGTGTGTGGCTGCTCAAGCCCAAGGCCGACAAGCCTGCCAGCGTGGATACCAGCTATGTGGAGACCGCGCCGGAACAGCGGGACCTCGTCAATGCCCTGAGCGGCACCGGCACCCTGAAGCCGGCGAATACTTATAATGTCAAGTCGCTGGTGTCCGGCAAGGTGCTGACCTGCAGCTTTGAGGAAGGCGACAACGTGGAAGAGGGCGATGTGCTCTACACCGTGGACTCCTCCGACGCCACCACCAAGGTGGAGCAGGCGGGCATCACCCTGCAGCAGGCCCAGCGCAACTACGACAAGACGGTGGACCGCCAGTATGTGCGCGCGGAAGTGGCCGGTGTCGTGAGCAGCCTGAAGGTCGCCAAGGGCGACGAGGTGACCAGCGGCCAGGAAGTGGCCGTGATCCGCGACAACTCCAAGATGACACTGGCACTGGAGTTCCCGGCGGCAGACGCAGCCGGTTTCTCGGTGGGGCAGAGCGCGGATGTGACGCTGGACGGTACCTTTGAGACCCTGACCGGCACCATTACCGCCGTCACCGGCACCGATGCCCTGAGCACCGGCAACCTGCTCACCCGCACCGTGACCATCTCGGTGCGCAATGCAGGCGGCCTGACCACCGCCCAGGCGGCCACCGCTACTGTGAACGGCGTGAGCGCCATCGGCGCGGCCAACTTCCAGTATCAGGCCGAGCGCACCCTGACGACGCTGGCCGCCGGTACGGTCACCGCCATCCATGCACGCGAGGGCGACAGCGTGAACAAGGACGACATCGTGCTGCAGATCAGCGGTGACGATCTGAGCGAGTCCATCCAGTCCGCTTCTGAGACCCTGCGTGGTGCGGAGCTGTCCATGCAGAGCACCCAGGACACCATGAACAACTACACCATCACCTCGCCCATCAGCGGCACCATCATCGAAAAGGCCGCCAAGGTGGGCGATGCCCTGAGCACGGGCAGCGACCTGTGCACCATCTACGATCTGAGCTACCTGGAAATGACCATCAATGTGGATGAGCTGCAGGTCAGCAGCCTGTCGGTGGGGCAGACCGTGCAGGTCACCGCCGACGCCGTGCAGGACAGGACCTATGAGGGCGTTGTGACCCGCGTGTCCATGAAGGGCGACACCAGCGGCGGCACCACCACCTACCCGGTCACCGTGCGCATCGACGAGACCGACGGCCTGCGCCCCGGCATGAACGCCAACGCGGAGATCGTGGTGGCCCAGGCCAAGAACGCACTGGCGGTGCCCAACGCAGCCGTGGTGCGCGGCAGCTATGTGCTGGTGACCCAGGATTCCCCCAGTGCGGTCAACGCAGACCCGGACATGGTCGCACCGGACGGCTTTGTGTACGTCAAGGTCAAGCTGGGCGTCAGTGACAGCGATTACACCCAGGTTGTCAGCGGCCTGACCGCGCAGGACACCGTGGGCTACGACCCCAGCTCGGTGAGCAGCGATACCTATTACGACAACGGCGGCTATGAGTACATGACCGATGGCACCACCGACACGACGGGCGGCGAGACCACCGACGGCACGGCCGATGGGGAAGGTGCAGAAAGCACCGTGACCGAGGAACCGGCCGTTGACGAGCCG